>VTLG01008660.1_pt1 | contig 27475 bp, 24 predicted proteins | sample 4694571 | NCBI WGS metagenome assembly VTLG01 (sample SAMN12604809, study PRJNA352737) | marine metagenome | biome: ENVO:00000447; feature: ENVO:00000209|ENVO:00000569|ENVO:01000036; material: ENVO:00002151; isolation source: viral sequences binned using virsorter ...
TAGACTGTTGAATATGACTACAATGTTAGATACTGGAGTGCAAGCAATTGCTACTTCGATTATCTCCAGATATTGCAACCACATGTATGTGATAGCTACTCATTCTGCTAATATCAGAGGCGATTTGAAAATCAACAAAGATGATGTTGATTATGCTTATCGTTTGATTAAAGAGATTATGGATTATCTACTACCATTCCTTGAAATGGACGCATCAATTAGGAGAAAGGATGCTAGAGAATCCAAACTCTCTAAACAGCTACGCAGCATATACTCAGCAATTCTACAGGAAACACCACACGAGGATGGATGGGTATTGAAAAAGGATTTGTGGTCTCGCGCGGAAAAGGAACTAAAGACTTCGAGTTCTACACTATACCGAATGACACGAGACAGTGGTTTGCTAGTAGAAGCCACGATAAAGCGAAAGAAGTACGTGAAGATAGAATAGTATATATACGAGATTTAGAAAGGAGATTTACATGCGAATCAGAATCATCGGTGCTGGAAGAGTTGGCGCTCCTTTGGGAGCGTGGTTTATGTCGAAAGGCCACCACGTCAAATTTGTAGAAACTAACACCGCTTTGCTTGAACAAGTTCTCACTGGAACTTTACCTTGGGAGGAGCCCTACCTAAATGAGACGCTCCAAGATGAAGTAGAAGAGTTCCATATTACTGACGATGAGCCTTGTGATTGGACATTCATTTCCGTAGGAACTCCTGTAATAGATGGAAAGCCTCTTCTTAGAAATGTAGAAAACATAGTACGCGAATTAGAGCCTGAGACCAATGTTGTTTTGCGCTCTACAGTTGCACCTGGTACTTGTGACACTCTTGCTAAGAAATTCAACAGAGTTATTTGGCATGCTCCAGAACGATTACTTCTCGGGCGCGGGTTAGATGAATTAGACGAACTGCCTCAAATCATAGGTGCAACAGAACCAGCATCATTGATAAACACTAATGAGTTTATGCGAGCATTTGGTAGATGCTTTCCAAAGTTCGTACCTGGAACTGCTGTTGAAGCAGAGTGTGCCAAGGTTGCGAATAACATTATGCGATACATCGAGTTTGCTGCGGGCACAGAATTATCCGAACTGTTTGAAGTAGTGGGAGCCAATAACCGAGTAGTTAGAGGTATGATGACTAACGGATATAAGAGGGGTAGAATATCTTTCCCTTCATTTGTAGGTTCGTATTGCCTAGACAAAGATTGGCAGATGCTATCTCATGTCACGAAGACAACTCCAAAATTAGCTAGTGCAGCAGCAGATTACAATCTTAATTTGCCAAAGAGACTATTAAACAGTATTCCACTTAATGGACAGCGAGTGGTAGTTCTTGGCTTGACCTACAAACCTGGGTTAGATGACTGTAGAGAAAGCCCTAGCTTGACAATTATCTCAGAGCTTCTTAAGTATGGAAACGTAGATATCAGAGTTCACGACCCTCTTGTAGATGTAGAAGCACACTTAATGGAGTACTTTGGTGGTCCTATGGAAGGCCTTAGCACGATTACAGGCGACTTACAGGCAGAAGTTCGAAAAGCTGATGTAGTTGTTCTAGCCACTGCACACGATGACTACTGTCATACTCTAGAGTTCAAGGATGAAGCAACAATAATTGACCCGTCTGGAAATCTAGCGTCCAATTCCAATTTTATATGGGAGGCATGAAATGAATATACTAATTACAGGAGGAGAAGGCTTTATTGGCCAACGAATTAAGAACATACTAAAACAACAGGGTCACCACGTGATAACTGTAGATTTGCAAGAGTCTGCAACACGAGTACTTGACCTATCGTATGCAGTGACAGAATTAACTTCTTTGATTACGATGGAGCGAATAGATGTTGTCTGTCACATGGCAGCAAAAGTAGGTGGTGGGAAATATCTCGCTGAAGAAGAATGGGACATTTGCAAGCATAACGCGCGAGTAGATTTGAATGTGTTAGACGCATTTCTGAAAGCTCGAGTTGCTAGAAGATTCGTATACTGCTCATCTAGCATGGTCTTCCAGAATGGATTTGAGACTTGTGTTGAGGATGATGTTGATGAGTTCAAAATCCCTCCTCCAACAAATAACTATGGATTTACCAAACTACAAGGAGAAAGGTTCACTCGAATGTTATGCGAAAGATACGACAGAGAGTTTATTATTGGTAGGCCTTTCAATGTTTACGGACCAGGAGAGCATGAAGACAACGATGATGGAAAAGCTCATGTTATTCCAGATGTATTCAGACGACTATTAGACAATGAAAAGGAGCTGTATCTATACGGAGACGGAAACCAGACTCGCTCATTTACTCATGCAGATGATGTTGCTCGTGCATTCGCAATGATGTGCACGACTTCAGACCCAGAATGCATTAACACAACACTAAATGTAGCTAGTGAAGAGAACATTTCTATTAAGAATCTAGCAATTATGATTGCCCGCTTTAGAGGCTTAGATGTTAATCAGTTGGCAATCACACACAAACCCGCGTGGCCTGGAGATACTGTCCAGCGCAAGCCAGACACCACAAAAATTCGCCAAAAGCTTGGATGGAGACCTATGAAACCGTTTGGTGTTGGGTTGAAAGAAAATGTCGATTGGCTGATGCAACAGAGGGAAAATGAATGAAACTAAGTATAATGTATACGCTGCAACCTAGCGTAAATGATGGCGAAAAATGGCTTTTGATGGGAGACTCCAATACAAATATGATGAGAGGATTTGTAGAGGAACTATTCAAGCAAGTTGACTGTGAACTAACATTCAACATTCTGGTTCCATACGAACCAAATTGCTTGGACTACGATATGTTGTTAGAAGGGTTAGACCTTCCACTTGATAATGTAGTTCTATGGCATACATCGCCAGATGCTCCAGTTGATGCTAACAGATATCGATATTTCTTCAATGAAAAGAACACTGCAACGATTGATGAATGGTTTGCTAGTGATGCAGACAATTACGTTTTCTGGAACAACATCCCAGAGCAGACTGCCAACTACTTATCCTACTTGCGCCATCCAAAGGCAGAGGTGAAAGTGCCAGAGAATCTCTTTATTGTAAACTGCTGCTATTTCCTTGATAGTCCTTTGCACGCTAAGACGGCACCAGAGGCTAGAGACTACAAGCAAATGTCTGCAAACTGGTGGAGACAAGTAGAAGGCGCCTTACGCGCGGATATAGCTGGATTTTGCTGCGACGGAAATCTGAACCAATTCATGGAAGGTGCAGCTCACACACATACCGACCATGTGGTACAAGCTCTCACTAAGAAATCCTACGTCTTCAGATTTGGATATTCTGAGAGTGAGCTGAATGCAGCAAGAGATACTGGTTGGGACAAGCTAGATGAAAATATGTATGCAATAGGAAAGGAGCTTATCGTATTCCCCAATAGAATTACCAATCCAGACTACACAAACTTCGCACTATTCAAGGAAGCGATGGAAATACTTGGAACCCTACGAGACGACTTTGTTTGGACTGCTACCAATCCTGGACAGAAATACATAACGAATAAGGAGTTGTCAAAACTACCAAACTATTTCATGCCATCTGAAGATAATCTGAGTCGTGTTGAATATGCCAATCTCTTAGCTCACGCAACTGTGCACTGCTCTCTATTCGTAGAAGAAGCAAATGGTGGATGTGCTTGCAGAGAAGCGATGCATTTGAAATCTCTACCAGTTATGCCATTCGCTAATGAGTATACAAGATTGGCTTCAGCGCTTTATCCTGGCTACGTAAATGTTAGTGATGGAAAAGTCACAGCTGAAGACATTGCGATATCTTGTGATAGAATGTTGAATCATGCTATAGAGTCTTCATGGGGCGACTTAGCAGAAAAATACCAATTTAACCACAGAATGGGAAGCTTTGAATTATCAACCAGACACGTGCTACGCGCGCTAAATGATACTTGCGGAATTAACTGCCGTCAAGAATAGATAGGTATATATACTAGGGAGGCTTAGCAATAATATGCTCGGAGACATACTACAAGCAATTGCTACATGGTCAATACTTTCAAAGTCGCGTGGTAGCACAATAACTGAAGACCTTCGGGACGCGCTTGAGGATGTGTTGGAGTAATGTTTGTAGTAGTTGAAGGACTCTCACGAACAGGAAAAACTACACTTGCTAAAGAGTTAGCTCGTAGAATGGATATCACGCATCATGGTAGAAGACCAACTGATGTAGAATCTGAATCAATCGACTCGTACGTATTGGGAAAAGCACATGGATTTGCCGACATTGATTGGCGAAACACAGATTTGATAATGGACAGGCAAATTCCAAGTTCTGTCGCGTTCAGTGCTTGGAGAAATAGAGCAGAATGTATGAGTAAGTGGTGGCCTTTATTTCAAAAGCTTGACGAAGAAACTCCATGCGTTTATGTTTGGTTAAAGTGGAACGGTACTTTAGAGCAGATACATGCCTCAATTTTGAGAGATTCCACAAGTACAGATATGTCCATTGAGGACCTACAAGCATTTCAAAATGACCTTGGCAATGTTTTGATGAGTAGTGAACACGATGTTATTTTGGCTCAATCGCATCATATAACATCTAAGCACGAGGAACCCGTCAGAAAAACCATACACGAATTGGCTGATGAAATAATGGTATCTATCAATCAAATGCGAATCACATGGCGAGACTATTTCATGAGCATGGCTCATTTAGCAAAGAGACGCTCTACAGGCCTTACGCGTCATGTAGGTGCAGTAATAGCTCGAGATAACAAGGTAGTAGGAATTGGCTACAATGGAGCGCCAAGCGGTGTGCCACATTGTACTCATAATCCACGTGCTGGCATGAAATCTGGTGAAAATCTACATCTTGACCGTACTGTCCATGCTGAAATCAATGCAATACTCAACGCCTCGACTTCCCTCAAAGGTTCTACAATCTACACAACTACTCAACCTTGTGGAGAATGCACCAAAGCAATAATCAATGCGGGAATTACTAGCATTGTGTTCGACAAGTGGTATGAAGATGAAGTCGCAACAGAGCTTCTGTCTCACAAGCCTGGGATATCGGTGATAAAATGGGAATCGTGAATGTGGTTCAGCGCTTTGAAGATAAGAAGCGCTCAATTCCTGAGATATGGACACAGCATAGAGATGGCGACAAGCTGACTCTCCAGAAAGAAGAGTGGTTTCCACTTTACTTCTACGCTAAACAAGATGCGAATATCGCAACCTCAGCAAAGCGAAAAATTGTAGAGATAGATGAAGATGGAGTGTACATTGGTTCGCGCGGAGAGAGGCTAAAGAAAATTACTGTCGATGCTCTAACTAAGAAAGATTACAGAGGAGTTCTCAACACTTTCCCAGAAACATGGGAAGCTGATGTCGAATATGTCACTAGATATTTGGTAGACAAAGAAGTCGAATTATCAGATGAGCGTAGAGTTTGCAACATAGATATTGAGACCTATATGTGCTTGAACACTGAGAAATCGCCTGAACCTGTGTTGACTATGACTATGCACGACAGTTATACAGATGAAATATGGGTAATTGGTTGGTGGGAAGGTGGTGAAGACGAGGAGTCCCCGCAACAAGGCCCCTATTATATCCGGGATTCGTATGATTCGCATCGCATGGGTAAGAGGACTCACGTGTTTATCTCAAATAGTGAAGAGCGTATGTGGAAAGACTTCACTGATTTTTGGGAACTACATAGGCCAGATATTGTGACTGGTTGGAATGTAGAGTATTTCGACATGTCATACATAGTGAATAGGATGCTTCGACTAGAAGGTAATGGAATGGAGCCTTTAGCCCAGAAGTTAAGCCCGTATGGCGATAAACCTTGGGCATCTAGAAAAAGAGGTTCTCAACATGTTGAGCCACATATCAAAGGGCTAGACATACTCGACCTGAAAGTTGCGTATGAGAGATTGGTTGGAGGTAGAAGAAGCGTAAACAAGGATGGGATACGCGAACTGACTTCATACAGCCTGAAATATGTGTCGGAATACGAGCTAGGCTGGGGTAAGCTTCCACCTACTAAGAGAATAGATAAAGCATGGGATGGAACGTTTGAGGACTTAGAAGAGTTGATTCTCTATAACATAGTGGACGTAGAAGCTGCTCTTGCTATTGACTTAAAGTGTGGGCTTACTGAGTATTATGTTGCACAGCAGTGCAGATTTCCTTATCCATGGAATGCATGGAATATGAACTCTAGAATAATCGATGCTCAATTACTACGAACTTTCAAAGGGAAAACAATACTTCCTTCAAAGCCACCTTACATCAAACAAACGTTTGAAGCCGCAAAAGTATTTCTACCTCCATCTGGGGTGTACCATAATGTCGGATGTTTGGACATAGCGGCCATGTATATCAACATAATCCTGTCGTGTAATATCTCTCCAGATACAATGGTTCCCAGCTCATTTGACGGACCGAAGTGTTGTGTAAATGAGACCTACTTTAGGCTCGATAGACAAGGAGTTCTTCCACAAGCAGTATCATATGTGTTGGAGCAACGCCAAAAGACTCGCGCAGCTGCTATAGAAGCTCGAAAGAATGGCGATGAGGCTCTCTACAAAAAGCTATGGGTAGAGCAAGGGGCCTGGAAAACACTACAGCTCTCGTTTTATGGAGTGACAAGCTTACCTAGTTTCAGATTGAACGATAAGCGAATAGCTCGCGCGATTACCTGGACTGGCGAATTCCTAATCAAGTACACCTGGTGGCTAGTCGAACAAGACCATAGCGCAGTCCCAATTTATGGTGATACAGATTCAGTCTACGTGAAACTTCCAGATGATTGGGACAAATACGAGTGTAGGGAATACTTTGTAATTCTACAGGATAAAATTAACGAAGCATATCACGATTTCATGTGCAATCCTGTAGACTTGAACTTTGTTCCGTGGACAGAAGAAGAAGTAATCGATATGGATTTCACAATTGGAGTGGAAGAACATTCTATGTCGCTTAAGTTTGAGAAGCAATATTCTGCTATGCTGGTTGAAGGAGTCAAGAAACGATATGCAGGTTTGAAAATCTGGGAAGAAGGTGTCGTAAAAGATAATGAGATTGATGTCACTGGATATGAAACTGTTAAGAGTGATACGCACACAATGTTCCGACATGTTCAGGCACAATTATTCCGATTACTCCTAAATGGTGCAGATAAGGATGCTGTTCAGAAATTCGTTGATGAAAAGAAAGCAGAGATGTTTGCAAAACCTGGACATGAGTTATCGTTTTCCAAGTCTATTAGCAAGCCACTTCATAAATACAAGGTCCGTGCTCAACATATCAAAGCAGTGGAATATGGCCAAGAAGCATTCTCGTGGACATTTTCTGAAGGGGATAGGGTCTTTATGGTTAAGGTAAACGGCACTCCTGAGGGGTTCCCACAGCATGAAGGAGTTATCCCGATTGACGAGGATGAAGGGGTTCCTGAAATCTGGGAACCCTTTGTAGATAGGGAAAGTATTTGGCATGATGCCATTGGTAAGAAACTCGACGCGACTCTCGCGCGTATAGGAATGGATGTGAAACTATGAGAACACCAATACACCCAATATGGGATAACAATGTAGATAGACTGAGTGAACGAGCATTGCTTGTTCTACGAATGCATGGTTCTGAACAAGACAGAACTGTTGGAGGCTGGGCAATGCAGAAAGATGGAACTGCAGGAATGAAAGAGCTGCACAACATAACTATGGTGTTGACTGACCCTCGTAATTCTATAGGCTCTCACTTTGGACTTCAACACGTTGGAATACTAACAGAGTTCTTCGACATCATACTTGGTCTCAACCCAGGATTTATTCACCAAGAATGGAAGTTCTATGACAAGTGGCGGACAAATACAGATTCAGACGGCGAACGCACATACCCTTACACATATGGACAGGTTCTACACAATATGGAACATCCAGTTGCTAGATATCCATTTAGTCAGTGGGACCATACGGTTTCAAAGTTGAGAAGGGATATGAATACTCGACATGCTGGCATGTTCTGTTGGGATATTCCTTGCCATGAGCGAGATTTCGTTCCGTGTACGTATGGGTTCCATTTCCAACAAATAGATGGTAGACTGTGCTTAACAACAATGATGCGTTCACAAGATGCACTGAAAGGTTGGTATCTAGACTGCTTCCTATACTCTCACTTACTAATGATGATGGCAAGTGAAGTTGGCGCTAAGGTCGGTCATTACTCAGTATTCCAAAACAACTTCCACGTATACCCATCGGATTTCGAACTTCTAGAAGAGCGAATGGAATACTACGAGAATCTGTCTACTCCACATCAAACCACAAATGGAACCATGTGGTGTCCAGCGTTAAAAACACAGGATAAACATCAGATTTGGGTCCTACTTAATGACTTATACACTAGCAACGAAGAAGGGAAAGCTATATATACACTGCCCTACCTTGACTGTATAGAGAACTCGTACCTAAAAGGGCTAGTGGCACTAATTTGCAGTAAATACTACGAAGATGAGGATTTCACCAAATATCTGATAAACCACAAAATGAAAATTTGGTACGAAAATATACGGAGAGAACAAAAATGTATGGAACAATGAAGATTGTGCGATTGGGAGAAGGACGATATGTCGGACTTCCTAAGCACATAGCAATGAGAATTGTAGAAGGAAGCAATTGGAAGGGAATCATAAACGAGAGTGATAACTCCGTCAGTTTCCGACTAGTTGAAGAAGAAGAATATGCGAGAGACGATACAACTCGCGTAAGGAACCGCACCACATATGACGACCAGAAGTGGATGCGAATTCCAACCGCAATGATAAGACAACTTGATGGACTTTGGGCAATAGGAGAGGAAGTTCTAGTTAGGTTTGACGCTTCTGAATTCGAGCTTCACATCCAGCCCCTAGCCGCAAGAGCCGCTGCTAGGAGAGCTGCTCAATGAATATCGAAGAAATGAATAAGCCTGCTCTCATTGAGCTAGGTGAATCATGGCACATGGATACGAAAGGAAAGACTTCCAGACAGTTGAAAACTGAACTACAAGAGCTATCTCGATACGATTGTCCTGGTTGCATTTACTTCATAGCCAACCAAAATCTTGCTTCGCTAGGATTCCCAGTAATCAGTGATAGAACTGGCAACGCGTGCAGACAGTACAAGTCCATCTTACCAGTCTTGGTAAGCGGTTGCCCTGAGTTTCTTGATGGAACTGAAGGTAAGAGCCGAGATGCGCGCCACCGACAATCAAAGCGAACTACCAATGGCGAAATCCCATTTGAAGAAGAGTGAGCGTTAATATAGCTCATGTTTCTACTGGATATGTGACAGATGAGCTGAAAGCCTACGCAATCTGTTGCATCATGATTTTCGCGATATGTGGCACCGCTCTGTACCAAGACTCTGGTGGCGAAGTGCCAGAATGTGTATCACTAACTGCTGTAGTGGACGAAAAAGTTTATCCTATCCCAGAGACGAATTTGCACGGCATTGTTCTCTTGGTTGATGATGAAGTTAATGATACGTTCGACGGCAAGTACTATGTCATCGTATCAAATTCAACGTATGATGAATATGAGATTGGCGACGCGTTTTCGCAGTTAGTTTGTAGTGCGGAAGAATATGAAAACTTAAAGGAACTCATCTACTACGTTCTGGCTTTGGACTTCATCTTCCAGTCTTAACGCGCGCGCGCGGACAGTGAGTAATTGTTGCAAATTGTGTACGTGCGCGCGTATACAGGCAATCGCGGAGCCCTATCTCAGACGGGCATGCCAGAGGTTAAGCACGTGGCCGAGTAGTATCCCTGCCTAATAGCTAATCAGATAATTTAGCCGTCTCCCTGCGTGCTTAACACGCGAGCCCCCTTTTCTGCAACAATATACAGAAATTAGTTAAGTGTCACTGGGGCAATTACGGTGAGAGTATCTGAAGAATACTTGTATGCTACGTCAATTATGAATGAAATGGGCGTCTCAGGATTGCCAGATGTTGCTGATGATACTGATTCAAATTGTATTTCTCCAACCGCCCAAGGATTCATATCATCTTGTATCGTTGCCGTACCTGGCATAAACACTCCAATGAGGTGGCCAGTACTACCAGCAACTTTATCCATTCCTTGGTCCAAAAGTATTTTTGCTGAAATTAACTGACTAACGATAGTGTCATCTTCTGCCTTCAAAGCCATGATAAACGTTCCATCTGAATAATCGGCTGGAACGTTTATTCCCTCTGCTAGTCGAGTAAAGTGCTTGCTTTCTTCTGTAGTGGTCTTCTTATTCAGATTATCGAGAATGTCTTGTGCAGCTTTGACTTCACGGTTTATGACGGACGTACTAAGTGTCAAATCGGTTTTGTGTTCTCTAGAGTTGTAGGTAATCCCAGTCACTCTAAATACATTGCCAGTTCCACTGGTATCTGCACCAGAAGGCGAACCATCGTCAATGAGTCTAACAATGCAGTTCATATCGAACATTAATCCAAGAGTAGAATGCTCATACATTGGATGCAATCCAGCTAATTCTATAGTTCCAGTGAAAGTATCATTTCCATAAAGAACCTTCGCAGCATTGGCGACAACCAATGCCTGTTCATGAGTTGTAATGGTAGACGAACCCTTGAACTCCTTAAGTCTTTCGAATCCTAATTTTTCTTCGTTCTCTGGAATGCCCAATTCAAACATTATTGGTTGGTCTTGACCAAGAGGTAGGCCAAGCGAATAATGCGACTCATTTACTCCTTCGCCTTCCTTACCAATAATTCTAAACTTCGAATACATGGTCTCAATATCGCGCTCAATTCTAGAAGCCATTAGGTATTTCATCCAATCTGGGTCTTGAGAGCGAGTAGAAAATGTGTACTCTCTAACTCCTGGAGAATCGAATGTGAAATCTGCTACCGACTTTCGCTTTTCAAACAATAGTGTTGTAGTGTCATCTATTTTAGTATGGACTCGCATAGATGCTTCATAATGGTTTGCCAACCTTTGTAGACTTGCCCATGCACTTTCTTCGTGCATTGCCCAATATGAAAGCGGATATATGTTAGGGTCATTGAATCCTGTACCTTCTGAATCATCAACGCCATCAAGCAGCCCATCAACAATAATGCTGTTCCACTTTGGTATTTTGTTTACGATTCCGTTAGCTACATCATAAACTGAGGATTTTGCATTTGCATCTAATAGACCTCCTGTTGCTGGGTTTTCATACAATGACATACGAGCCATTTTCAAACCATATCGATTAGAAGAAAATGGTGTCCAATTTGCTGAGCCCCGACTAAAATTGACTTTGCCGCTTTCATCTATGTCCCAGTATAGTCCTCTACCAAGTCTAAGCCAGTTTCCAGTTATCACTGTGAAGTACATTGATGCCAAATCGTGCTGACCTCTGAAAAACCCTGACGTTATCAGATTATCTGGTAGGCTTCCTGGATTCGTTATTTCAGTGTCAGCCCAGAGGTCTACTGGGTCTGTGACATGGTTCGCAAGCTGATTCAAGTTTGTCACCATCCCATCAAAATTAGTATTCCATGCAGCAAGCGCCGCATTATCATTGAGTTTGTCGTTATACTCCCAAACCCCGGCATCTGAAAGACCATTATATCCGGGAAGAGTGATTGATGTGTCTAATACGGGTCTGAACTGTTCCATTTCGTGAGTGCCGACTACCTCTCGCATAGGGTCTGCTGTTTTATCGAGAGTAGTAAGAGCAGATATCAGATATGCCCCATCTGTGTAGGCATTTGTTTCGGCTATTCCAGTCCCATCAAGCTTTCTACCAATTCCTACTGCCCAGAAATTAGACGGACTTAGATATCCATCTGGATTTGATTTGTCTGCTGGTTCTACACCATCAGTTAATTGAGGATGGTCTGGCCTTCCTAGTTGTTCGAACACAAGTGCGCATATATCTCCACCATCTACGTTTATTGGGTTAGATTCTAGATTCCAACCAAACATAGTATACGCTTCGTTATTTGTAGGTTGTGCATCATCATGTAATTCGCCCCATTTGTAAGTCGTCTTTGGAACTTCTCCAGCGGGTTCATGTGGAGACTGAATTGGTTCAGTAGGAGATATTTCTATCGAACCAAGAACTATGCTTTCCTCTTTATCTCTAGATATCCCATCTACAGCTTGAGTAAAGAAGCTTCCATCAAAATACGATAAGTGTTCGTCTCCTGGTGCTCCATAGGTCGGAACATGAGAGCCTTGTTCTACATCTCTAGATGATTTTGTGATGGTTTTTCTATCTTGAATGTTCTCTCCACTGCTTGCTCTAACACACTTCAATAATGTCACTCTTAATTTGTTTGGTGGTCCCATTCTTGTATGTGGCATACTGAATGCGGTATCTCCTATATTCGGTAAATCAAGCACGTTGTATAGATTGTAAATGAGCGGACCATGGTCCCATTCTCCTGTTTCTGGAGTTTCGCCAGGATATAGTCTCGTGTATTGTGCAATAGGAAAGAAAATGTTCGTTATTTGTGTGTCCTTTCTAACGGTAAAAGTTTGTGCTACGTATTTCTTTGCACCATCTTTGCTATTCGACATTGCAGGAACTCCTCTGAACTCAAAAGCATCATTGTCAATAATTGGTGTAGAATATACGACATCCATATCAAGAGCAGTTTTGTTGTTATGAACTGCTCTAAGCGGATTTCCATATCCCACTCTGCTCTGTACAGTAAGTGGAGCTGCTAAATCAGCATCTGCAGGCAGTGTTGAAGTAAACTCTCCTGTTTCTGATTCATCGAGCGTAGTTTCAAATAAGTCGGTATATTTTTGGTGTAGAATATCATTCACTATTGTTGATTGTCCTATGAATGATGTGTCTTGAGCTGTCACCTTCAAAGTCGTAGTTTTTCTATCGAAGGTAATTTGAGTTATCACACCATTGAATATGGAGGCTTCGACCTTATCTGTGCCATCAATAACTATGAGCAGTCTATCACTAATATCTAGCGCATCTAAAGTTCTCGTTTCATCTACGTGTGGCATATTGTCTAGCACTGCTTCAACAATAGTTCCTCGATTTTCATCAAGCGTAATAATGAAATGTCCTGCTACTCTGTACTCAGGACTTCCAGTATTGAACACGCCACTTCTCTTTCTGAGTAGCAACGTTGGTCTGGAATCAGCTGGTAATATTGGCTTAGTCATCTCTCCACTCCTCAAAAGTCACCTGTGCCTGAAGGGCATTTGCCTGGCTATTCAGATACCTCGAGGTGAATCCGACTATTTTAGCTTTCCATATGTGACAATACGGTGTAGTCACTTCTAATAGCTGGTTGTTCATAAACATCTCTTCAAGTTTGCCAATAATTCCAGCGTCATTAACTGATTGTACTGTCAGTATCACTGTTCTACTATCAAATCCGTTGAATATCATTCGCTCATAGTTCAGGCCTAGCACAGCATTTCTCGTTATATTCAGGTCTTTAGTTGGTATTGCTCTAATAACTGCAGTATTCTTTGTGGCGTCATCCACGACAAACAGACTCTCTCCAGAAGGCGTAATGGTAGTGTGCATTCCAACTAGCATATTTCCTTGCAACACTAATGGAGGACTGTCGTTATATGTTATACCGTCATAGATGAACTTCCATCTATCTACACTAGGAGTTAGTTTACACCCAATTAGATGTAGCCTTCCGCTACCTGTTATAGTGACATCTCCGCTCACACTTAATACAGAGTCTTTAATCACTACAAGCTGTGTAATGCTTGTTGGTAAAGTCGATTGTATGAATGTCACATTGTTTATTACTGTAGTGTGTGACCCATACAGGTTTGGAAGTAGTGTGCTCTGATTACCATTCGCAGTACAATCTCGCAGTTCTACATTTGTGACTGTAGTTGGGAACTTCCACTGTGAATCAGGCATAAACGTTAAATCGGCACCATTCATGAATACTTGCGTTCCATCAATTCCGTCATACACTTGAACCTTCTGCACTTCAGACGCTCCATCTGTTGCCCAGCCCCAATTTCCAGTAGTATGTGTAGAATCAGAAGCGCTAACATTAAATGACCAAGCGGTTGTAGTAGTACCTGAAATTGACAGTGTTAGAGCATTTGTCGCAAAATTGCGCGTTGCCTTAATTATTGTGTCCGTCTGTGAGTCTCCTGCAGTGAAATTGCAGTCAGTCTTTGTGACTAACGAAGTAATTGTGCCAGACACGCTCTTCTCAATTGTCAGCTTATCATTATTGGTTCCACTTGATGCTTGTTCAACAGTGAACCGATACCAATCATTGCTATCCTGCTCTCCAAGAAGCACTACCCAGCGGAAATGTGTACCGCTATTGAAGTTAGAACCTCTAACATAGAGCCACACTGATTGGTTCACTGGGTCGTCGTACTGTGCATTGATGTGCGGAACAACAGATGCTGCATTACTAACATCTGGCGAAGTATAGCCAAATCCAACTGTGCTCGCTGGCCCAACCTCGGTTCGAGATGCGCTTTGCGTTCCCTTATTAGTTGATAGTTCGTCGGTAAAGAATATCCTACCCATTCCATCTACGAGTTTGAAATTACCGAATCCTTCAGATGCAGCTAATGTCGCTGTGAACCATAGCTTGGCGCAGCTCGCTGGAACTGTCAGCTCGGTTCCATTCACAACTGCTTGAGTAGTTGTAGTTGCACCATCTGAATAATTGGCTACTATTGCGACAGGATTACTTCCATCATATTCATCCCATGTTGCCTTTATTGGCGACCCTCCCACATAAAAATCCTTAGACTGCAGTGTCGCTGCTTCACTTCTAGCATACCTATAGACTTTGTTATTGTTCACTATGCTGGATACTGGATTTGAACCTGATGTCGCTTTCCACTTTTGAAGGTCTTCATGTTGAACAAGGAATGGTTCTGCAGATGTCCGAACTCCAGCCAACACGTACTTGCTGTTGACTTCTTCATTGGTAAATTGTGACACTATAGTCCAATTCTGGTCTAGGCCTTGACATCGCTTTCCAAAGTTAGGAGTGTTCACATCGAAATACCAACCAGTCAATACCATATCCATAGTTCCTCCATTCCAAAGCGAAGATACATCTATAGGCGTCACTCCTGGTTTTACTAGAATCTTATTTGGTCGTAGAGATACCATAGTTTCTTGAGGAGCAAACTCAAAGGCTACTCCACTTGTCATTGTATCACTACACAATACATTTTCATAGAATAGGTATTCATCACTAAATCGTCTAGATAGGTTTACTATGGTTCCTGATGTACTAAGTGAGCGTATATGGTTGTATGAAATCTCTGTATTTGCTGCAATTTCATCTGTCACGTCAGGGTGGTTGTCGTACTTGATTATTGCAGTAGCACCTTTTGCACTGAATCTGTTTCTCGACACTACGAATTTGTAGTATTTTGACGTACATCTGAACATAGCCATCTCTTTAGACGAATGTATTTTATTGTCGAGCATTGTAAACAGCTTTGTAGAACCACTAGTGACTGTATTCTCTGTAGTCAACAATGGTTCAGACATATCAACGGTGCCTTCAATGTCACAGCGTCTAATAGTGCAAGAACCGTTCCATGTTGATGCTGGTCCAAAGCAAATCCCTAACGACGTATTCCATTTTACTATCGTTTTAGTATCTAGGTCTGCATTGGGGTTGCATCCGAGTGTTAATGTGACATCGCCAGCAAAATACATACCAGCATTATTTGCGTTTCCAACTATCAACGTATCAGAAGCGTGGAAATTCGTACCGCTCGAAGGGAAAACGAAGGAGCCACCTGTGCCCGTTCCTGTACCATTAATGGCGACGTTAGAAAAGTTCGCTTGCGAATAATTTTGGGCAGATATCTTTCCTTTATATCCGGGATAGTCATTTTGTAGAGCCGAGGGATGGGTCCCTCCACGAATCCATAGTTTCTTAGCAGTACCTGAGTTTTGGGTTATGTTGCCGCCTCTCAGAATTATTGAGTCCACAATTACACTTCCCACTATAGCAGTATTTCCTGTAGTCACTTTGATTGCACCTAGCGATTCACATCCTACAAATGTCAGTCCAGCAACTGTTCTACTTTCTGTAGAACTATCGTTAATACTTCCTCCACCCGATAGTACGAACAAATGGTGGTTTGGCACGCATGCTGAAGCGCCAGTCACTGCTATACTTTGGCACGTAGTAGTTGCAGAATCTGCTAGAGTTATTGACGCATCTGTTAGAGTGTAGGTTCCAGATACTGTTGCACTACCACTTAAGTTGTATTTTGAAGTGAGACCTTGCCCATCAATTAGCATGCTGGCAACGGTGCACGAGCTTCCTAGATTTGCATTGTGTTCGGCTGCCGTACTTGAGATTAGCGACAATTTGTTTGAAGCTACTGTACCATTATTTGTAAAGTTTCCATTAGTCACCTTAATCTGTGCAGCACAATATCCTTTAGTTCCTATTGTGACATCACCTGTCACTTGCAACTCATTAGTTGCTGAGCCGACATTTACTTTAGCATTGTATGTGGAACTATTAGCATACCCAGAGTAGTCAATTTTAAGCCCTCCAGTTATGACACAGGCTGCTGGACAATTGTATATTGGGTCATTACCAGAGGATATTCCAGGGCTCCCAGATGAACCCAGTTCCACATCTCCACTTATAGCAGTTGGTAGTGTTATACTGTAAGAACCATTTTGTCGGCAATCAAATCTAAATGCTGTTCGATATCCTGAAAGATAATTAGGATTTGAATATTGTACTGTGTTGGCTATTGGAGTTCCAGTATGGTTGGTAATGTAGAATAGGTGGTTAGTTGCAGTTAGGCCTCCATTCCAGTTGAATGTTCCTGCTCCTTCTAATCGGTTTGCTCCAGTAGTTGCCAATCCAACCTTAACTGAAGACGTATTTCTAATTTGTAATCGTGGATATTGGTCTGCAGTACTAGTCCAACTGTATGTGCAGTTAGTTGCGGACGCATCAGTCACACCAATCCTGATTATTGGAATTGATGAAGTTTGTGCTGTGCACGTTAGATTACAATCTCCTGCTTTGTCCATTTGGATTGTTGCAGTGCTCTCCCACTCTCCGCCTGTGATACTCAAATCTCCAGATATTTCTACAACTTCATCTGCAACGAATTCACATTTTGCGCTCTGAATAAACGTTAAATCTGTGAATTTGTATGGGGTTCCACTAGTAGCATACTTGAAATCATATTCGACATTATTTCCGCCTCCATCTAGAACGATAGGAATTGAAGTATCGATATCAAAACAATTTATCGCATCTCCCATAAATGTGCTTCCAGTGTTAATTGCTAGAGTGAGCTTAGTTCCTCCAGCGCTTGGGTTTTTCAATTTGTGTCCGCCTAAAGCATCTTCTCTTATTTCTGCAACAAGCTCTCCAGTCCAAACAGTGCCATTCGTTCCCATTCCAAGCGGACCCATAAGAGTTGCCTTAGAATCGTTCACTATGTTCAGTATTCCCTGGTTAAGCGATGGAGCTATTCCAAGACCTACGAATCCAGTACAGGACGCTTTTGCATAGAGATTGATGTATTTTGAAGTGTTGGTATTGGTGCTCGTAAACCTTGCGACTGAGACACTGTTCACAATCATTGCTCCCTGGCAAAATACTGTGTAGTCACTTGCAGTTGTACTACTACTTGCTGAGCTCTGAACTTCTGTTGTTCCGATAGTAAGCACTCCTCCAAGACTGAGTGTAGTGTTTGTTGGGAATGCTGCTCTTGTGCACGATATCTCTGTGATTGTAGACACACTTGGAGAAGCTGTAATTGTCTCTAGAGTTTGAGTTCCAGTGAGTTCTAGAACATCTGCAGTATTCTTGCTGTTGTTTGTCCATATATTGACAGTTCCACCATTGAATTTGCACTCTCCTGCGGATGTTATTGGTAATGAGAGACCTCCACATAAATGCAAGACTGCTGCTGCGCTAGTAAATAGGTCGGCCTTTAATTGTAGTGTAGTACAATCCAAAGTTATCTCATGGTTAGTGCTAGCAATGTGAAGCGTTTTTACTGTTGTAGCCTTATAGCACTGAACAGTTTTGTTTCCTGCTTGTGAGTCAACAGTGAATGTTCCAGATGTTCCTACAAACGAATCTACTGCGCTATTTGCAAGATTTAATTCTGCAGCAGTAAACGAACCTTCGTATGTTCCTGATACACAATATGCTTGGTCTGCAACCACTATCACGCTTGAAGATTTGAATGTCACTCTGTCTGCAGCAAATCCATGTGTTGTGTTGGCTTTACCAGTTCCTGGAGTATATCCTACAACCATGTCATTACAACTGATGTTTCCATGCACTTCCCACGCACTAGTTATTCCATTTTGATTTGCATAAGCACCTATAGTATAGTTGCTCACTGCGCCTGCTAGAAAATAGCAATCGTTGATTCCACTTGTAAGTGAGCCAGTTAATGTGGTTATTCCGGTGGTCTTTACGAACCAGATGTTATCAGTATTATCTGGGTTAGTGCCTGGAGTTCGTGTTGCAGCAACATTGCTGGTAGCATCATGCCAGTTTTTCATGTTTCCCATATCGGTGTCTACTGCACCTAGCCATACGAAGTCTGTCATCTCTTAGTCCACCTTAAGAATAACCATACTGCTGCAAGTTCAAGTGCAACCAATCCTAGTATGATTGTCATTATACCTGAAGCTTCGAAGTCCATATTAGAAAGGTCGATTGCTCTAATTTCAATCAAAGTATCGCCCCCATTTTACGAAGAATCCATTCAGTAATTGGGCCAACATCTAGTTCCATATTTCTACTTCCTCCCATACTATTGCTGGTTCACTAAGCCATTGTCTTAGTTGTATTACTGTCTGTAGTTCTCCAAATGACTCTTTTCCTGATGGTGCTGTGAAGTTGAGATACATGTAGTCCCATGCTTGGTAATACGTTTCGAAATCTAACGAACTATTAGCTATTAGCGTTCCATTCTCATAAATATGAGCAGTGACTGTACCATTCAATGTGCACTCCATTGAAACATCTGCATCCCATGTGACTGTGAATGTTGTGTTGTTTGACCAGTATGCATATACATCATAGAAGCCCATTTCGGCAGTTGAACAATCGTCAACTTCTTCCTCTTCATACTCACAAGTTCCATCATCATGTGTTGCAGTCTCATTGTAGTTTATGGCAAGATTGTCAGTGCAACCATACACTGCATTTTCTTGCTCTGTTTCGTCGTACTCGAAGTCTAGAGTAATGTAATCATACAAATCGATAGAGCCGTTCAATACCTCAATAAGCACGTGATGCGTTCCTTCTTCTATGCCATAGAACCTATCAGTAAACAAAAGCTCGTTCCTAAACTCTACGCTTTCTCCAGTATGGCTATCAGTATCAAGCGATACATTCCACAGTATCGTGTGCACTCTACTACACCTACCCAAGTCTTCTAGGAATATGTTGAGTATTAAGTCGGATTCCACTATAAAATGGTCTGTTGTCAAATACCAATCTTCAACACAATCATCTAAATATGGATTCCAATCTGGGTCATCTTCGACATTATCTACAACTCTGTCTACTGCCCAATCTATGAATCCAATGTTGTGCAAGCCTGCCATTAGTATTCCAAGTATTGAGCCCACTGTTAGAATAAGTGAGCGCAACTCTGTAAATCTCTCGTTTAATTCTGCTATAATTGATTCTTTTTCCTCAACTGACAACGTACCTTCACCTCCCTCTAGTTGCAATATCAAATCGCTGTAATTCCTTGCCTATTCCAGAGGCAAGAACGAATGGGGATGTCGTCATAGCGTTCACTGTTAGGTTATATATGGAACCACTATTTGAACCGTCCCCACCATAATCAGCTGATGTTAGTGCCTGTCTACGCTTTACTAGTTCTCCAGCATGCAATTTGTACCATCCTGTAGACGGAACTAATCCGCCATCAGCAAAGCCCAAATTCGAAAGGTTGCGTCCAGCCCAATCATGTGCAGCCTCGCCGCCTGAGCGACCCCACAAATTCCCATAGACTTCCTTCATTCTGTCACCACCGCCTGTGTGTTCGCCCACATATCCTCCAACCGATGGACCTTCACCCCAAGCTCCCATACCACCGACTCGATAAGATGAGCCAGTCAGTTTAGCTAAGCTATTCACGCTCTTTCCTAGCAACGCCATAAGTAGTCGAACTGCTACTGTTATCTTGAAGATTATCACTTCCCACAATACAAACACCAAGTATATGGGCCAAAGCCTCTTCAACAGCAATCCTAGTCCTGCTCGGAAAGACGCCATTGAAAGTGTAGCTTGAGCACCTGTCGCTGCAACAAACAGGTTGGCCAATCCAAGACCTATCATCCTAGCACGAGTCAGAACCAAGTAGACCATTAGAATCTCAAGCAAGTCATTGTGTCGTGCAATCCATGCTGTCAACATTCCAAAGCCTTCTATTAGGGGCGCCATAAATGCTACTATCTTTGCAAACGCAAGAAGTAAGTCGCCGAATCCTATCACCAAGCTGGTGAGCGCCGCGCCGAGCCCGTCTTCACCTCTGAATAGTGCGATTAGCTCGTTGATAACAGGCATTAGTTGGAATCCAACCTGTATTTTGAAGTCTTCCATTGCGCTTGTGAACTTCTTGAATTCGTTCTGAGCTGAAGACTCCATTGTGTCGGCAATTCTAGCTAGCTCACCTTCAGAGTTAACCACCGCTTGGTTCAGCTCCTCGAATCCCTCGACACCTTGGTTAATTAGCGCACCGACACCAGGTGCTGCTCTTATTCCGAACACCTTAACAACATCGTTTGCTGTCATTTGCGCGTCGATTAGTTGCCTCAGAATGTCTATCATTGGTAGAAGCTGTCCTTCAGCATCAGTGAAAACCAACCCTAGTTCAGCCATTCTCTGTCTAGCATCTGTAGTCGGAGCAATCATCTTTGACAGCATTTGTCTGAATGTAGTACCTGACCTTGCACCTACGACACCCGCGTTTGCAAACAGACCTAACGTTGTCACGCTGTCGGCTAACGATACATTGGCTAGTTTGGCAACAGGACCTACGAATGATAGACCTGCTCCAACTTCTGCTAGCGTCATCGCGCTGTTTGTGAAGGCTGCAGTTAGTTGGTCACCAATGAATGTGACGTCTTCAGCTGCCATTCCATAAGCATTCATCGTAGCTACAGCAATCCTAGCAGATTGTGCCAATCCCATGCTACCAGCCATAGCTAGTTTCAACACAGTCTCTGTGGTTGCCATCACTTCGTTAACTTTCAAACCAGCTAGTGACAGTTCGAACATAGCATCTGCAGCTTCAGACGCTGTGAAAGGGAAATCTCGACCAAGTTGTCGAGCTAGATTTGTTAGATTTTCTAATTCTTCGCCAGTAGCAGCGGTCACCGCTTGCACTTTCTTCATAGAGTGGTCGAAGTCTGCGAATGTACGTAATGCGTCACCCATAAATGCGAACGCTTCTTGTGCTGCTAGTAATGCAAACTCTCCTCTGACTGCTTTTGCTGCACCAGCGAGACCTCTTAGTCCACCACCAGCTTTCTTAAATGCTCCTAATCCTCGCACTCCCATAGATAGGAGAATACCAACACGAAGATTTTGCATTGCCATTTAACTTAACCCCAACCTATTCTTTCTCGCCTTACTCTCCATCCCACGTGTTTCTCTCATTGCTTCGGCATGCTCTTCAGCCTTAATTGACGCTTCTGACTCAAGCAACTCAAATAGCCATCCGAAGTATTGAGGATGGCGTTCGAACTCTTGTTCGAACTGACTGAATGTCCAACCGTATCGCTTACAGACTCTATCAATTAAGAATATCTGCATAACCTCAGTAGTCACGTCGCTTGGTTGGCCTCCTTCCATTACTCGTCGGATGAGGCCTCGCTCGCTTTTGGGACGTTTAATTCACTTATATGCTCCATTACTGTGTTAAACAAATCCATGCCATGTGATATTGGCATATCCTCATCAATATAAGTGGCGTCCACTACTTCCCCATTAACCTTCTTGAGAACTTTGCCCAATACTTCAGGCATTAATTTTGCACTTGCTTCTAGAGCTCGTTGGCTGTCCTCAGCTGCAAGGTCGTTTATCGTTAAGTCTTCTGACACTGTCATATCTTGGAATGAGTCTGCAGAGAATGCTGCTGTTAGCATTCCCTGTATCTGCATTACATTGCCAAATCCCAAGGCAACAGTATACGTTGTTTCTTCAATTGTTATTTCCATACTTCTTCACTACACTTTACTAACTAAACTAACTACTATCATTCATGGTCACTGTCGGACTTGACTGGCAATGGAAATCGTAGGACTCTTCTATTGGTCCTGCATCGGTCACATCCTTTGCGAAGTCTCTCGACAGTAATCGGCAATTTGGAAGGACTATCTTGACATTTTCTGTCGCAGCCTTTCCTATATCATTGATGACAATCTCTAACTGTACCCCATTGTTAGCACCATCTGCAGCAAATCTATCTGCAAATGTATCATTTTGGCTGAGTAGAGTAAAAGACCCTGTAATGTCCATGCCCTGCTCCATTAGACTACCTAGGTACTTAGTTCCACCAAGACTGTAAATCCTCTCAAGATTGTTCGCAATCTCAAGAGTGAAGTTTCTCATTAGTATACCAGAGTCAGCAGAGCCAACAGTTCCATTGGTAATTCTCTTTACTGTAATAGTGATGTCGCCCATTTGCTTTGGTATTGCAGTTGGGTCAGTTAAATCTCCGACTGCTCCATCTCCAGAACCAGAAGAGCGGGTGACTTGTGAAGTTGACCGAGTTAATCGCTGTGCAATCCAGTCAACAGTCAATTTTAGTGGCTCATTCTCTGTAGCTTCTAAAGTAAGAGTGTTAACTTTACATCCTCTGTAAAGCTCGTAAGAAAGGTCACCAGAATTAGACAAACCAGTTTCAATAGTGTAAGAATGCAAGTCTCCTAATGTTAGCGAATCTGCAGGAGCGATAGCTTCAGCACCCATAGCTGCAGCAAACAAACTGAATGCACCATCATCATTGACTAGTGACTCCACTGTGAATGCATATTCTGATTTTGTGTCGTATGTCATTCCATATAGTCTACCAGAACCAAGGCTCCTAATCATCGTTCTTCCATAATCTTCCGTTGGGTTTGGAAATGAAGTCAAAACGTGTGGCCACGAATACAATTTCGTACCTGGGTCTGTACCATACGTAGTCTCTTTCATTATACCCATACGCAGTAAATCCGAGCCTGTACGCACTGCCATTGATATTCCCTAGGGATCGATGAGTTTTGTTCTTATTAAAGCTTGCCCTACGCGTCTAAACTAGGAAAGTATATATGCTTGGTAATAATCCGAGATTCATGTCTGATTTGGTCATGCTAGCAAAGAAATACGATAGCAAGAAACACGATCCTACGTCGTGGCTCATGAGTTATAAGATAGATGGCATTCGCGCGTATTGGAATGGAGAGAACCTACTTACGCGCGGAAATAATATCATACACGCTCCCGCATGGTTCACAAAACCATTAAAAGCAATACCACATCATTTAGATGGAGAATTAGTTTTTACCAGCCAAGGCAGTCCAATCGGCAACTTCCAAGAGACGTGTTCTGTAGTTAAGCGACATAATCCAGATGATAGGTGGAAATATGTGAAGTATTTCGTATTTGACTCGCCAGACATAGGAAAGCAATTCAGTTATGATTTAGTGCTGTTTACTTTGGCGAATCAAATGCTTCCTAGTTTTGTTGAAATTGTAGAACAGATACCATGTAAGGATAAATCTCACCTTCAAAAATATCATGACGATTATACTGCAATTGGAGGAGAAGGAATAATGCTTCGACATCCAGATTCCTTATACGAGTGCAAAAGAAGTAAGAACATAATGAAAGTAAAAATCTTTGATGATGCAGAAGCAACTGTAATCGACCACTTACCTGGGAAGGGTAGGCATGAAGGAAGACTTGGAGGTTGTATCTGTGTATGGACCGATAAGCGAAATGATAGAACATTCCATGTTGGCACTGGATTCACAGATGCTGAAAGAGACAATCCACCTAAGATAGGTGACGTGATAACATTCGAGTATTTTGGTTTAACTGATGGGGGAAGTCCTCGGCATCCAAAATACTTGCGACCGAGGTTAGACCATGAGTGACGATATATCGATTTGCGTATGCCAAAATGACGACTGTAGAAAGCCCTATGTGGTTGAGGAATCAATTGATTTTCTCAATAGTATTGACATAGGTGAAGACCTAAAAGATTGGGCACAAGATAGAGTACTAAAATACTGTGTAGATTGCTGCATGGAAATGCTCACTGCTTTGCACGACATATTCTTCAAGAAGGAATTGAAGGTAGAAGTCAGTGAAGAGATAACTGCCTTATCGCGCGAGGACTATGAGCAATATCTACGCGAAAAGAATACAGAGTGATACGATGAGAGACAAACGAAAGTGTAGGTTCTGCAATAACATGCTTCCTGCCCACTTAAGGTACAAACACGATAGAAGACATCGCTGTCCTGCATGCCCCTAGCCTTTATATCCGGGATTCCAAAAATCCATCTCGCGTGACAGTGGTAAGTGCCCCAGAGGTAAGCACAGGAGATGCATTTCTGGCAGCTTATGAACCAAATATCTGGGGTATTTCTCAATCAGGTTGGCATGCCTGAATGACACACATGAGATGTGTATCCTAGCCTCCCATGTTCTCGCGCGGTCACGCGTTTATGGCAATTCGCACATAACACTTCGCACTTCGCGACTTCCTTTCTGATTGTTTCCCATGACTTAGATTTCCCTTGTGTCCGACCAATGTTGAATGACTTCTTGTAAGAAGGCAGATGGTTGAACTCCAAAACTCGTGGGTCAGTCTCAGAACAGTGTGCACAACCTGATTTGAGTTTGATGTAGTCCAGTCTCAACATGTGTAGTCTAATCCTATTCCGTACTTTTTCCTTTATCAGCTCACTATTTTCTTCATAGTATGCTCTCGATTCTTCACGTCTATCGGTGAAGACTAAAGCAGATTTACTTTCATCAAAATGGCTCAACTACGCATACCCCATCTACCGCCAAGTCCTGACTGATTTGAGAAGCCCATAAACGGTAGACCTTTTCCGTGGCCTACTAGTCGTCTTCCACTTCCTCTAGGTTTTACCTTCTGTTTCAAGAACCTCACAATGTTATTTTCGATTCGCTTTTGATGTTTCTTACTCATTCCAACAAATGGTCTCTTTGGTATTGGACGCAAAAGTATCCTTTGGTTTCCAACCTTTGAAATGTTTGGATTCTTTCCAAACTGGTGCACAGGTGATGTTGGATATTGTGTTCCAATCATAGCGTTCACTCTGCCTCTTACATCTACTACTTTGTAGTCTAAGCTTCTTCTAAGCGCACCAGTCTGTGTAAGAATTGGTCTACCAGCAAACTCACGCCTTCTAAGTGTCATAGGAGATAATGGTGGCCAGCGCTTTCCAGTAGTTGGGTCAGCTTGTCGCTTGAACGCATTCTTAGCTTGTCGTAGAAGGTACTTAGCGTTTTGCCTTTGAAGTACAGTTAATTGTCTCATTAGCTTTCTTCTATTGAATCCTTTAATTATCTGCTCCGCTCCATCGTAATCGATAAGCTGAAGCTTCATCTTTGTGATGTTCTTCTGTGTTGGCATTTAATCACATCATTAGAGCGCCAATTCCACCAGCAGATAGAACTATCGTAATCGCTCTGAATGAGTATTTCCTTATGAAGTTTTCTATCTCACCAGTAAACTCTTCAATGTTATCAATTCTTAGAGACATTACTTTCAACTCAGACTTAACTTCTGACATATCATTCTCAATATGCTTCAAATGGTTGTCCTTTAGTACTTTGACATCTTCGCGCACTTCCTGTAGAAGTGCAAACAATTCATCGTTATTCATCCGCTCACCATAAATCTAACTGCTACTTGGCAATTAACACCATCAACATTTCCATCATCACTGAAATCTAAACCATAAGTCTTTTCAGTTAGTCGAACGTCTAAAACTTCTCCAGTATCTAGCGTAAATGAGCGATTAGTAATCAGCAAAGTTTCAAGTGCATCAGCAAAATGATATGTCATTCTATTGCCTTGGTCTCCAAATTGATTGCACGCGAAAATCACTTCTAATCGTAATTCATGCTCCGTCTTATTCATTCCAAGAATGTTGATATTATCTGTCTCCACTAACACTAAACATAGCGGATATTGAAAATCATTTGACTTCCAACCGCTCTGAGAATACTCTGCTATTCCACCAAAATTATTATCGGCCTGCATAAGCTGTTGTAGCTTATCAACAATATCTTGTGTTCTAGCCATTTTAATCCGCCATTGTGTATGTGTCACTATCGAAAACCCAGCTTGGCTTAGGTGGCAATTTACTGCCAAATGACATTGGACTATCTACAGTTGCTGGTAAATCTCTAAGTGCTTGTCGATAAGTGCTAACCTCTTGCTTTTGTGTGGCTGTGTAGCTTTCCCACAAATCTGGAAGAACGTACTTATCTGAATCTTTTAGAAGTCCATCTCGTACAGTTCTTAGCTTAAAATAATGTCGGCAGTCTTTTGTTTCACATATTGGGCATGTCATTTTTTATCACCTCTCTACAAAGTATGCAGTCACAGAAGCTCTACCAAGGTATATGCCTGATGAATGAGCAGTAATAGTTCTGAACACCATAACATCTCCCTTGTCAAAGTCTATGTCTAGGTCAGTTCCATTTTCATCACCATCGCCGGCTGTACCAATAGTTGTTGTGACTGTTGCACCAGCGACTGCTGATTGTGTTCCTCCATTTGCTGTGTAGACTTGTACTGTTGCTGATTTACCGCTAGTTTCGTTTCCATCGTTTGCCAGGTTTAGATGCATGTATTTCAATGTGCAATCAACTGGCAATCCTAGACCTTCTCCATCATATCCTCCTGGCGGATTTCCTTGGTTAGTTCCATTACCGAAAGCCCAATGATATCCGTTTTGAGAGTTAGTGTCTATTTGCCAATTTGACTCTTCACCAATAATGTAGAATGAACCACCGCCACCACTGCCAGACGGGCCAGTTGGGCCAGTCGGACCAGTGGGACCGGTTGGCCCAGTCGGACCGGTCGGTCCTGTGCTTCCGTTCGACCCATCATCACCGTCTGAACCAGGAGGACCAGATGGACCAGTCGGGCCAGTCGGTCCAGTTCCACCAGTTGGGCCAGTCGAACCTTGGTCTCCTTGAGGACCTTGGATTCCTGATGGAGATACTGTTAAGGTAAGCGAAGCACCATTGTTCCATGCTGTTCCACCAAAGCTTAGAGGTGTCACTGTGTATTGGTGATATCCAGTCTGTTCAGTAGAGCCACCTTTGGCTACCGAGAATGTCATAAATCCGTCTCTGTTTCCAGCAAGTTCTTGAAGTGTCACTTGACATCCATTATCGTCTAATGTTCTAAGCCATGCTTGAACATCAACTCCATCGGAATTGGTGTCATCTATGACCATAGATGATATG
>VTLG01015757.1_pt1 | contig 27471 bp, 36 predicted proteins | sample 4694571 | NCBI WGS metagenome assembly VTLG01 (sample SAMN12604809, study PRJNA352737) | marine metagenome | biome: ENVO:00000447; feature: ENVO:00000209|ENVO:00000569|ENVO:01000036; material: ENVO:00002151; isolation source: viral sequences binned using virsorter ...
AAAAGCAAAAGAGTTTAATGATGCCATAGATAATTACGTTGATAATTTAGAAGAAAATATGTCAATAGAAAAATTTCCTACTTTATTAGGATTGTCTGTTGAATATAAAAAATCTAATGATTTCAATAGGTTGAGTGACAAATCTAAGAAAGATTATACATACTTTTTGAAAACTGCAATGGAAACAAAGTATAAAAATAAAAAAGTATCAGACATAAAGCTGAAAAATTTTAATGGTGCAGTCGCACGACAGTTATATGAACTGTGGCTTAATCGTGGCATTTCTATGGCAAACCATATTTGTGCCGTAGTAAAAAAAATGTATTCTTTTGGTGTTGAAATGGGATATGCTGAAACAAATCCATTTATGACCTTTAAGATGAAATCTACACATAAAAGAAATGTTGTATGGACACAAGAACAAATGCGTAGATTTCTTGATGTAGCCTATGACGATTTTGAATACAGAAATGTCGGATTAATTGCACAAATGGCATACGAATGGTGTCAAAGAATAGGTGATATGCGTGTATTGCAATGGTCGAATGTCGATTTTAATAAAGGTGTGTTAAATTTGCAACAGTCTAAAAGACGTTCTATAGTTTGTTTGCCTATTGAAGAAGATTTACTTGCTATGTTAGTGGAACAAGAAAAAGATTTTGGCTTTCAAGAGTATATTGCACCCTATACAAACGATAGGAGTGGGGAATATGTTCCATATAACATAGAACGTATCTCACAAGTAGCCAAGAGAATAATGCGTAAGGCTAACCTACCAGACAATCTGTGGTTAATGGACTTTAGAAGGACAGGAACGGTTGAAATGGTAGAAGCTGGTGTACCTATGGGTCAAATTATGTCTGTCACAGGACACTCAAATCCTAATAGTGTTAGACCTTATATGAAAAATACATATGCTAGTGCCAATTCAGCATTAAAAGAAAGAAAAAAATATGTTGACAGAACTTAAAATTTATGGTAAAAGCATTCAAATGCCCAACAAAAGGAACATATAATGATATATAATATACATAATATTATAAAAGATATACATATAACTGTAGGAGAGACAAAGAGAATGAACTGTCCTACATGTAATGGATATAATACATTTACCCTTACAAATAATATGGGTTCACTTGTTTGGAATTGCTACAAAGCATCTTGTAATATTAAAGGTACTACAAGAAAGAGAATGACTGTAGATGAAATAAAGTCTGTAAAAGATTTTAAAAAGGGAGAGGAGTTTATTTTACCTGAATATGTTGTACAGTCTAATGATAACTATATTCTTAATTGGTTTTATGATAGGAGTATAGATAGTAATACTGTTGAGTTCTTTCATGATGTAAAAGATAACAGAGTTGTGTTTCCTATACATCAGAATGGCAAGACAGTAGATGCCATAGGAAGGTCACTAGGTAAGAGATTGCCTAAGTGGAAAAAATATGGTAGTAGTGGGTTGCCTTTTACCTTTGGATGTGGTAATGTGGCAGTCGTTGTTGAGGATTGTTTGAGTGCCTTGTGTATAGGTAGTGAAGTATACGTTGGGGTAGCTGTGTTGGGTACGACACTTACTGATATTCATAAGAGGTATCTCTCACAATTCTCAACAGCAATAATAGCCTTAGACCCTGATGCCCTACCCAAGACTATGCAGTTTGCAAAAGAGTTAAGAGGGCATGTAAACACAGTAAAAGTTTTACGGTTGACAGATGATTTAAAATATCGTAGAGAAGAAGATATAATTAATTTAACCAATATAACCCCAAAAGGAGAACCAACATGGAATTAGCACTTATACGTAGTTTAATGGAAAAAGACTTCTATGATAATCACAGAGGAGCAAAGTGTCCTGACAGATTGTTTAGTAAAGATGTTCGTAAGATAAAACAAGCATTAGATATTGCTATGCAAAAGTATGAAAGGTCAGTCACACCTGATGAGATACATGCTTTGTTTGTATCAGGAAACCCATCTATGACAACTGCACAGAAGAATGCATTTGAAGGTCTGTTTAATCAGATTAAGAAAGAGCAAACAATGGGAGATGACGTTGCACAAGAGGTACTATCTAAATTATTTCAGCAAGTTGTTGGTGAAGATATTGCTAACATTGGTTTTGACTATGTTAATGGTAGTCTTTCCACACTTGAACCCATTAGAAATATTATCGAGACATATTCTGAGAACCTTATACCTAACATCAATGTCGAATGGGATGATATAGATGTTGATACATTGTTATCTATGAATGACCTTGAAGCAAGGTGGACATTTAATATAGAATCACTTGCTCGTAAGATTGGTGGCATCAATGCAGGACATCTTATTGAGGTAGGTGCAAGACCTAATACAGGCAAGACATCTTTTCATGCAAGTCTTATTGCAGGAGTGAATGGGTTTGCAAGACAAGGTGCTAAATGTATGATACTTTGTAATGAAGAAGGTAGTCATAGAGTTGGCATGAGGTATCTAACATCTGCAACAGGCATGGACAAATGGGAGATAAAAGAAAATCCTAGTAAGGCTAGAGATTTATTTGCACCCATAAAACAAAACCTATTGATTAAGGATGCCACAGGTAAAGATATGGCATGGGTAGAATCAGTATGTAAAGCTGTAGAACCTGATGTTGTTGTGTTAGATATGGGAGATAAGTTTGCTAGGACAGGTGGCTTTGCAAGAGCAGACGAAGCCTTAAAAGCAAATGCTATACATGCTAGACAGATTGCTAAGATGCATAACTGTGCTGTCTTTTATATGTCTCAACTATCTGCAGAAGCAGAGAATAAAGTTGTACTTAACCAAGCTATGATGGAAGGTTCAAGAACAGGAAAAGCTGCAGAAGCAGATTTGATGATACTGATAGCCAAGAACCCACCTGTAGAAGGACAGGATGAAGAAGATTCTATGAGACATTTAAACTTAGTAAAAAATAAGTTGACAGGTTGGCATGGAATAGTGCATAGTGAATTTAATTATAAAACAGCAAGGTATGAATCATGAGTAATAGTGAATGGGAATACGTAAGAACAAATAGTAAAGGTGAATCTATATTTAGAAGAGATACAGATGATAATTTTGATTTTGTCTGTTCTTATTTTGATGACAATGATATACCTTATAGATTTAAAAAGGGTGGCAATGTATTTATTTTACAGAATAAAACAGGAAGAGATTACATATATTATTGGACTACAGGAAGATGGTCTCCTAAACACAGAAGTAATAAAATACATTTTCATTCTAAGGGAGTAGAAGATTTTGTTACAAAGTATTTAAATAAATATAATAAAGAAGAATTAGAAAGAATTAAAGAAAGAGAAGAGCAGAAAAAACTATACTTTATTGAAAAGGAAAAAAGGAGAATTGCTAATGCAAGTAATACTTGACGTAGAAAATACAACAACAAAACGAGATGGTAAGACACATCTTGACCCATTTGAACCTAACAATAAACTTGTAATGGTTGGCTTTATTGTAAATGGTAAAGAGTATTTATATAGAACAGATGATGTAAATGTTTCTTATCATGCAGAGATACAAAGCATACTAAATCAAACAACACTTCTTATATGTCACAATGTTGTACATGAATTACTTTGGTTGTGGGAGTGTGGTTTTGAATATGGTGGTAATGTATATGATACTATGTTAGCTGAATATATTTTACAGAGAGGTATCAAAGAACCACTATCTCTTGAAGCCTGTGCAATGAGACATAATTTAGAAACGCAGAAACAAGGAACATTAAAAGAGTATTTTAAACAAGGGTATAATACAGATGAGATACCACACGCAGAACTATCACATTATTTATCTGCTGATGTATGGGCAACTAAACAGTTATACGATAAGCAGATTAAGACTATAGAAAAATCTAATACAGGTATACGAAAAATTATAGAGTTTACAAATAGAATATCTATCACTCTAGCTAAGATATATCAAACAGGTTTTACAGTTGATGTAAAGTCATTAGAAAATGTTAAACAGGAGTTCTTAACAGAGAAAAATAGAATATCAGAAAGTTTAAAAAAGAAAGTTAGAGTACTGATGGGTGACATTCCTATTAACTTAAATAGTCCTGAACAGATGTCGTGGGTTATTTTTAGTAGAAAACCTAACGATAAAACACTGTGGGCAAATAGTTTTACGCCTTACATGAGCAGAGAGGATTTTAAGAATACTGTTAAAGAGAACTCAACTGTTGTACATAAAGTTGTAGCAAAGAAATGTCCTAAGTGTCATGGATATGGAAAAGTTAGGAAGACTAAAAGAGATGGAACACCTTTTGCTAGAGAAACAAAGTGTACACATTGTGAAGCACAAGGTTATTTATTTATTCCTACATCGGAGGTTGCAGGTCTCAAGTTTGCACCACCTACAGCTAAGTGGGTATCAGCAAATGGTTTTGGTGTGGGTAAGAATAATTTAGATATGGTACAACATATAGCAAAACAAAATAATATGTTAGATGCTGTAGACTTTTTAGGAGATTTAAAAAGATTGTCTGCATTAGAAACATATCTTTCATCTTTTGTAGAGGGTATACAAGCACATATAAAAGAAGATGGATTACTGCATGTAAGATTACTGCAACATAGAACTGCTACAGGTAGATTTAGTGGAGCAGACCCTAACATGCAGAATATGCCTAGAGGTGGTACATTTCCTGTAAAGAAAGTATTTGTTTCTAGATGGGAAGGTGGCAAGATTATGGAAGCAGACTTTGCACAATTAGAGTTTAGAACTGCTGCATATTTGTCACAAGATAAAATAGCAATGAAGGAGATAGAAGATGGTTTTGACGTACATAGTTACACTGCCAAAGTTATTACTGAAGGTGGTCAAAGTATTAGTAGGCAAGAAGCGAAAGCACATACCTTTGCACCACTCTACGGTGCGACAGGGTTTGGAAGAACCAATGCAGAAGCAAAATACTACAAACAATTCAACGAAAAGTATAAAGGAATCGCATTATGGCATTCCCGATTGGCTAAGGAAGCTGTAAGCACAGGTAAGATTTCTACACCTTCAGGAAGAGAATTTGCATTTCCTAAAGTAGAAAGATTGGCTAATGGTAAGGTTACATACTTTACACAAATTAAGAACTTTCCTGTACAGTCGTTTGCGACAGCAGATATTGTACCATTAATATTAATGGAGATAGATAAAAGACTTGACAGGTATAAGTCGTGTGTGGTAAATACTGTACACGATTCAATAGTGGTAGATGTACATCCTAATGAAATTGATGAGGTATTACATCTAATAAAGGAAACTAATAATCGTATGACTGATTTGGTTAATGATAGGTTTAATGTAGCTTTAAACGTACCATTGATTTTAGAAGCCAAAATAGGAAATAATTGGCTTGACATGCAAGAAGTTGTGTGATATAACTACGAACCGTTAAAAAAAAGGAGAAATATATATGGTAAATGAAATATCAATTAAGAGTATAGACAATGACAATTATGCAATCATGGCAAAAGCTATGGGTGTAAGTTTAGATAAAGAAAGTGGTGGTTCTACTTCAGTAAAACTTCCTAGATTACGTATCGTAAACCAACCTATTATGAAAGATTCAAAGATAGATGGTAAGAAGGTTAAGGAAGAAATAATGGAAGCAGGTCACTTTGAACTAAAACTTCCTGATGATGAGAATGTATTCTATGGTAAGAACATAGAGATTAGACTCTTTATGCAGAGGTTTATGTATAAGAAGTGGATACCGTTTGCTAACAAGTATGAGAAGACAGTATTCTCTGATAACCTAAACATTGACCTAAAAGATACTATGGGTACATTTAATTTAGGTAGACCTCAAGGTTTTCAAAAAGATTGGAGTAGTTTACCTGATGCTACTAAAGATATAATTAAGTCTGTAAAAAGAGTTAGGGGTATTTTTGGTAAAGTTAAATTTATAGGTAAGGTTGTAGACTCTTCATTAGAAGAAGTTAAGTCACAAGAAACACCATTTATTTGGGAGATACATAATGCTACAGGTTTTAAAAATATGGGTGTTCCTATCTCTACTTTAGCTAAGATGCAAAAGATACCTGTCAATCACTACATATCTGTAGGTACAGATGAGCAGACTATACCTAGTGGCAATAGCTTCTACGTTCCTGTGGCATCACTTGACTTGACTAGAACTGCAGACATAACTGACAATGACCAAATATTATTTACACAATTTCAAGAGTTTGTAACTAACTATAATGGTTGGGTTGTCAGTGAGTGGGATAAGTTTGTCGCATCCGAAGACATATCTGACCAAGACAAGGATATTGTTAATGAATTTGTAGACGTAGAGTTATCAACTGATGAAAAGTAATAACCCTTTTGAGGTTCACGACATTAACTACTTGTCACCTAGCAATATGAATACCTACATAAGCGATATGCCTATGTGGGTAGCTAGGTACTTGTTTGGTATTAAATCAGGTAGTGGAGCAGGAGCAGTCAGAGGTATTGTTCAAGAAGCTGCACTAGCTGATAAATATGAGACAGGTAAGTTTGATTTTGACACATTGCAAATGAAGTTTATGAATTTGTGTGTAGAATCTAAAGTTGATTTAGGAGATATTAAAGTAGAAAAGGAAAGAAAGTTATTAAAAGGCTTTGGTGAAATCATTGATGAAAATTTTAAGTATAAAAACTTAGAACAATATCAAGAAAGAGTTGAAGTTCAGTTTGATGATATGCCTATACCTGTTATGGGTTATATAGACTTTAGATTTAAGGACAAGATAGTGGACTTAAAAACAACAACAAGAATGCCAAGTAAGCCTACTCAAGCACAGATGAGACAGATGGCATTTTATTCTATGGCATATCCTAAGAATAGTGTAGATTTATTTTTTGCTACACCTAAAGACTATAAAAAGTTTACGTTGAGCAACTTATCTGTGTACAAAAAACAACTTAAAAATGTAGCCTTTAGTATACAGAAATTTTTGTCTATTAGTAATGATAAGCACGAGTTGGCTTCTCTTATTTATCCAAACTTTGATTCGTGGACTTGGAATAGTAACCTAAAAAAAGAAGTAAAAAAAATATGGGCAAATGTATAGTGTCAGCTTATAGTGCGACTCAAATGGCAAGGAAGAATGGGTATAGGAGTGGTTTAGAGGATATTGTCGCTAAATATCTTAAAGAACATAATATAAAATTCCTATATGAGAAGATTAAGATTGAGTGGGAAGACCTCGCTTATCGCACCTATACCCCTGATTTTGTTTTAAATAATGGTATTATTATAGAGACTAAAGGTAGGTTCATAGCATCGGATAGGAGAAAACATATTGCTATAAAAAAACAACACCCTAATTTAGACATAAGGTTTGTGTTTACAAACAGTAAAACAAAATTACGTAAAGGTGCTAAATCATCTTATGGTGAGTGGTGTATTAAATACGATTTTAGATATTATGATAGAATAATACCTGAAGATTGGCTAAAGGAAAAGAAAAAAATAAAATATTCTAAATTTATATCTTTTCCAAATAAAAAAATAAAAAGGAGTTAGCTTATGGATGAGATAAATGCAGAGGATTTTACAATCGTTGTTAGCCCTGTTCTTTCGGAAGATGGAAAGAGATGGACAGGTGGATTGTATACTAGCATATTATATAACAATAAAAGTAATTTAAATAAAACAGATAAAAAAACTTTGTATGGTATCTGTAAACTAATGTGTAATGCTGTATTACTGAGTAACGTAGATGATGATTTTAGAGAACATCTAGAAGATTTTACTATTACTAATGATACAATAAAAGACTTAGACGATGATTTTAAAGATAATTATAATAATAAGTCCTTGCATAGTGATGAAAACAATGTTATAAAAATAAATTTTAAAACCAAAACGAAAGGAAATGCGTAATGAATGCTAGTATAAAAGAAATTATAGAATTTGAAAAGGATTCTGGTACTGTTGATGCTCTAGAAGATAAAGATTTCTTTTCTGATATGGTGAATCATCCACCACACTACAATCAAAAGGGTATTGAATGTATTGATGCAATAGAAGCTGCAACAGATACTGGTTTTGAGTATTATCTTCAAGGAAATATAATAAAATATCTTTGGCGATACAGATACAAAAGTGGTGTTATGGATTTAAAAAAAGCTAAGTGGTATTTAGATAAATTAATAGAGATTAAAAATGACAATAAGAGTTAAAATATTTGCGACATTAAAGCTAGACCCTGAAGAATATGCTGTTCCTTCCGATGGAAGTGTTACAGAAGAGTTTGAAGAGTTAGTACAAGAAGTTATACACGATATAAATGGTGTAGAAATAAAAAACATTAAAGTAATACAAGAGGAGATATAATATGGATAATGTTGGAACACAACTACCTACAGACTATCAAAATTTTATAGCACTTTCTAGATATGCTAGATGGATACCTGAAGAAAACAGAAGAGAAGAATGGTTTGAGACTGTAGATAGATATTTAAATTATATGAGAAATCATCTTATTAAAAAACATAACTTTGATGAGAAAGTTTATTATGAACTTGAGGATAAATTATTTCATCATATTACAAACCTAAATATAATGCCTAGTATGAGAGCATTGATGACTTCTGGTAAAGCCCTTGATAAATGTCATGTAGCAGGATATAACTGTTCATACCTACCTGTCGACAGCCCTCGTGCGTTTGACGAGTGTATGTATATACTTATGTGTGGTACAGGTGTAGGGTTTTCTGTTGAGAGAGAAAATGTAGATAAACTTCCTATTGTTAACGAACACTTTGAAAAAAGTACAACAGTAATTAAGGTTGGTGATTCTCGTTCGGGTTGGTCAAGAGCATTACGTGAGTTAATTGCAATGTTATATGTTGGTCAAATTCCTACATTAGATGTTACAGAAGTAAGACCTGCAGGAGCAAGGCTTAAAACATTTGGTGGTAGAGCATCCGGTCCTGAACCCTTTCTAGATTTGTATAGATTTTGTGTAAACACCTTTCAACAATCTGCAGGAAGAAGACTGTATCCAATAGAGTGTCATGACCTTATGTGTAAAATAGGTGAAGTTGTTGTGGTAGGTGGAGTAAGACGTTCTGCCCTCATCAGTCTTTCCAATCTTGGTGATGACCAAATGAGATATGCTAAGTCAGGTCAGTGGTGGGAAAATGAAGGTCAACGTGCATTAGCTAATAATAGTGTTGCATATAAAGGTAAGATTAGTATGGAAACATTTATGCGTGAATGGTTGTCTCTTGTAGAAAGTAAGTCAGGAGAACGTGGTATTTTTAATCGTAAATCTGCTGTAGAACAAGCCGGTAAAAATGGTAGAAGAGATACTAATTATGCCTTTGGTTGTAATCCTTGCAGTGAGATTATATTAAGACCATATCAATTCTGTAACTTATCAGAGGTTGTTGTAAGGTCTGATGACACTGAGGAAACTTTACTTGAAAAAGTAGAGATGGCTACAATACTGGGTACATTTCAATCTACTCTTACTGATTTTAAGTACTTACGGTCAATATGGAAAAAGAACACAGAAGAAGAAAGATTACTAGGTGTGTCACTAACAGGTATTATGGATAGTAAATTGTTTAATGACCACAACACTATATCTTTAGAAGATGGCAAACAAATATTTGATGGTTCACGCATAGGTGCAATACTTACAAAGTTAAAAGAAAAGGCTATCAAAACAAATAAAAAGTATGCAAAGATGCTAGGTATACCACAATCAACTGCCATCACTTGCGTTAAACCAAGTGGTACTGTTTCCCAACTAGTAGATAGTGCAAGTGGTATTCATGCTAGACATAGTAGCTATTACATTCGTACTGTACGTGGTGATAACAAAGACCCACTAACAGAGTTTATGAAGTCTGCAGGTATACCTAATGAACCTGATATAATGAAACCTGATAGCACGACAGTGTTTAGCTTTCCTATGAAAGCACCTGACGGAGCAACAACTAGAAACGATATGTCTGCTATAGACCAACTAAGATTATGGAAAACATATCAAGAATATTGGTGTGAACATAAACCATCTGTTACCATTTCTGTAAAAGAAGACGAATGGATGGAAGTTGGAGCATGGGTATATGAAAACTTTGATAATATATCAGGGATTAGTTTTCTACCACATAGTGAACATACTTATGCACAAGCACCATATCAAGAAATCACAGAAAAAGAGTATAAAAAACTTGACAGACTTATGCCTGATGTGATAGATTGGAAAAAACTACAAGATTTTGAAAAAGAGGACAATACAACAGGGTCAAAAGAGTTAGCCTGTAGTGCTGGAGTTTGTGAAGTTGTTGATATTGAGTCCACATAATTAGGTAGTTTACCCTTCGGAGGGTATGTTTTACCCCTCTGACGGTCTTTAAAACAACAAAAATTTTTTACGAAAGGAGATATTTATGAAAAACGCAAGAAAAATAGACTTAGAGAACTATACAAAAGGAAATTCTAAAATTATTAATGGTGTTCATTGGTATACAGATAAAAATGGTAAACCTGTACAAACTGTAGAGTCACACAGACGTAAAAATGTCAACAGAATGATAGTGAATGGAAAAATAATTCATAAATATATTAATAAACAACCAAATAAAAGAAAGGGAGATTTAAACCCTCTTTATAAACCCGGTAATTATAAATCTCTTGATGATGCATATTCACATAATGAATTAGATGAAATGGCTAAAGATAAAAATGTTAAGGGTGAATTATACATAGCCACTAGACCTGAGTTTGAAAAAAAGGGTTGGTTTAAAATAGGGATGTCTGTAAACTCTGCTGAGAGTAGACTCAAAAATTATCAAACAGGTAGTCCTTTTCAAGACTACTATCTTGTTGATAAAAAAGCTGTAACAAATGTTGCAGATGAAGAAAGAAAAATGCACGGATATATAAAACAATTCTGTGATAAGAAAAGTAATGAGTGGTTTAAAATAGATAAAGATAGACTACTTGAATTGTTTAATCAAGAGGAAGGAAAATAATATATGAGAGAAATATTAATAGGTGCAGCTAGAACTTACTATGTGGGATTAATAAACAAGCACATATCAAATGTAGAAGTGTTACTTACAAATCCTACAGGTATAGGAGAGCATCAAGATATACAAGATGCTATTGAAACAGAACTTGGTAAGATAGCTGATTATAATGATAAGTTAGAAATGCTTATAAAGTATTTTACTAAACCTCAACAGACGGAAGAACAGAAAGGGGATAAAAAGAGTGATTCAAAGTCGTAGGTTTGGATTAAAAAAGTATGATGCACCTTTACGTATACAGTTTGAAAAAGGTGTACAGTGTTTTAGACAGGGTAGGATTAAAAGTCCTTACCCTCTAAACACCATGCAGTATCGTGAATGGCAGAGAGGTTTTAACTCTGCCTACATGAATAATTTAAAAAGGGTTAAAGAATATGAATTTAGAAAAAGAGGTACAAAAGTATATGGAAAATAAAAATAAGAGTGTAATAACTGCTACAGCTTATCAAGCAGAAGCAAAGAAAACTGCTATATTTCCTGCAGAAAAAGCCCTAGAGTATTTATCTCTAGGGTTAGTCGGTGAAGCAGGTGAGGTAGCTAATAAAGTTAAAAAAGTTATAAGGGATGGTTATCGTCTAAATAATCCTAAACAGAATATTAGAGATGAAATAGGTGATGTTCTTTGGTACTGTGCTATGCTTTGTGATTGGTTAGAAGATGATATGGGTAAAATTATGGAAGATAATATAGCTAAATTACAATCTAGAAAGAAACGTGGTGTGTTAGGTGGTAGTGGGGATAACAGGTAGTTTAATCACTAAAATCTACACCTAACCTACCTTTTCTTAATTTTTTAGCAATATCATTAGCCCAAGAGTATGCTTCATTTGGAAATAGTTTAGCATACTCTTCAAATGAATCAAATCCGGGATATTCTTTTTTAAATTCTTCTTCTACTGAATCTTTTAATGTCTGTCTAGTAGAATCCCACATGGCTTTTTCAACTTCATTTATTTCTATGTCACCCTCTTGATATTCATATTTAACTATCTCTTTTGCATTTTCTCTTGCTCTATTTATTAACTGTCTAGCTAATGTTAATAATTCTTCTCTTCGTTCTAACATATTTAATGCTTGATATTCTTCAGTTTGAATTACAGATTCTAATGCTTTAGATAAATTGTATTTATTTACAGGGTCACTTAAATCTCTTCTTGTATATCTGTCAATTAATCTGTTAGGGTGTCTTTTATATATTTCAAATGGTGTTAGATTTACTCTACCCATTTCTTCTTGTAAAACATTCTTCTTTTCTCTTTTACTAAATCCAAATAATTGTTTCTCTAAAGGATTAACTGCACGTACATCACCTGTTCTAAATGGGTCTCTTAAAGGGTCTTCATATCCTGATAGTGGAAAGTCAGGCATAGACTTTGTTGCTCTTGAATATAAGTAGTCAAACCAATGAACTTCATCACCTTTTCTTGTTTCAGGTATTAATCTTGATTCAGGGTCAAATTGACTATATATGTCTTTAGCTACAGAAAATGGTATTAGATAAGTTCCTAACACATCTCCACCAACTTCTAAAAGTTTATCACGAGTTTTACCCTCTAAACTTCCTTTTTCTAAAACATTTTCTATAAAAGATAAACCTGCTCCAACACGAAAGGTTGAACCAAGAGTTGCTTGAAGAGCATCTCTTATCATACCCCTAGCATCTTTTGGTGTTGTTCCTGTTTGCAATCTGTAATGATAATCTGCCATTAACATAAATAAAGAAAAAGGACCATATAAAGGTCTACCATCAATTATATTTCCTTTATTATCTTTTATTTCATACCAATAGTTTGTATCACCCTGTTTAAGTCTCCACTGATATGCCATAGTATACATAGCCCAACCTGTTGCAGTTTTTCCTAAATCTTCCCTTACAACTTCTCCAAAGTTTTTATTAGATAATAACAGTTTTCTTGTGCTGTTTAGTGTAGAAACAACAGGTGCATGTTCAACTAAAAATTTTAACTGACTTGCTATAAATCTAGGAAAAGGTAGAAATGAAGATATTAAAAAAGGAAAATTTCTTTGTGCGTTAATTACACCTCTAGTTACTTTTGATGCAAAATCTTGTCCTTTAAAAGTATTTTGATATGTAAATTCTAATGCATCTTTAGCTGCATCTTCAAATATATTGGTATCTATCTTATTAAACTGTCCGTCTTCAATAACTTTAGCTATATCTTGACCATATTTATCTTTAATTCTTCTACTTAAAGATGCAGATAAAACCACACGTTTCCAATAATCGTCAGATTTAGTATTTAAATAATTTGATTTTCTAGCTATATTTGCTAATGCAGTATTGTTACCTAGCTTTAAATCAAGGTCTGCTGCTTGTCTAAATAGTATTGCAGCTTCTTCAGGGAACTGCTCTGCATAAAGTTTTTGTATTACTTTTGCTTCATAAGGGTCAAACATATATTTTGTAATATCGGCTGTACCACTAAATATACCTCTACTTGAAAGAACTGTTCTTAATCTTTTTTCTTCACCCTCAAATACTTCTTTTGTAATTTTACCTTCTGCATAAAGTTTTCGTAAATCTCTTAAACTTGTTTCTTTTGTGTATTTATTGATAGTGTCATTAGCAATGTTATCCATCGTTCTGACCATTGCATCTACACCAACTCTAAAACCTGCATTTAAATTATTTCTAGCAGTTGTTGCAGGTTGCGATGTCATAAAACCTAATCTAACTCTATCTAACCCTGATAGTAAATCAAATGTTTTATCGCCTAAAGTTTTATTTGCAGAACTTTCTAGTGCAATAAGATTAGCTTCTTCTATTGATGTTGTCGTTAATCCACTTTCTCTTAATTCATCTAAATCGCCTAATAATCTATTTACTTCTCTTCCTTCTCTTGTTCCACCTCTATATAATCTTCTAGCTATAAAACCTGCTTGTCCTAGTTTACGACCTGCTTCTGATATTTCAGCTTTATATATGTAAGAAAAAAGTTCTGTGCTTATATTATGTTCTCTTATTATTTTTTTTATATCTTCTGTTAGTATTCCACTTTCATCTTTTGCCAATGCTTTCTGTAAAGCAGATGTAATTCTTTCACCCTTTCTAATTTTTATTTTATCTCCAACACGTATTGCTGCAGCAGTTATGTTTTCATATACATGTCTAGGTAACGCACCTACAAAATCATCATCATCGACAGCTTCTGTTAAAAATTTTCTTCCTATAGCTACTTTTTCAGGGTCAAGGGCATCTAGTTTTTTTCTTACTTGTTTTTCTGTTATTCCCACACCACCTTTTTTTATTTTCTTTGGTGCTTCCCTTAATGTTTTTTTAGATAAATCATTTGCTATATTAGCTTCTCTAACAGTATTTAGTATAAACTTATTATATTTTTCTGATGCTTTACTTGCCTGTCTTGCTCCTAGAATACCTGCAGGAAAAGATAAAAGACCTCCTGCTATAGCAGAACCTATGCCTGTGGTCAGACCACGACCATAGTCTTTATTTAATTGGCTTTTATATTCTACTTCTGTTTCATCTCGTGTTGCCTGTTCAATAGTTCCTTGACCAAAACCTATTGCACCTTCTACGGCTGCACCTTTTACTGCACCTTTTAATCCTTCTTTTCCAAGTGCTTTTAATCCTTCTTTCGTAGTGCCTTTAAATCCTTCTGCTAATATTTTACGCAAACTTAAACGTGCAATTTGTGTTCCTGCTACACTTGCAGCTTTACCACTACCACCTGTTAGTATACCTAAATATGTTGATGGTGCAGTAACCAAACCCTCTGCATAATCACCCATCATTTTCCAAGAAAATTCTTCTCCCGGCATTTTGTCATATACATCTATAAGTCTACCAAACTTATCTTTTTCTAATATATTTGAATTTTGTGCATACTCTAAATCACGTAAAGCAGTAACTTCATTCACAGAGGAATAACGCATATGTTCCATAAATTCATCATATACTTCTGAAGGGCTATTTAAATCTTTATTATTATTTCTTTCAGCTAAAAAATCATAAGCATCAGCTAAAAACTCAGGATTAGCCATAAGATTTTCTTTTGTTAAATCTTCTTTATCATAATAATTATAGTTTTTTAATTTTAATGCCATGCTTAACCCATTGGTAGATTTTCTAGGTCATACAGGGGTTTTCCTTTATCATCCGTAATTATGTTAGGATTGTTATTATTATTATTTTCTGTTTGTTTTTTAGTAACAACTATTTCACTCAAAAGCCTATCTGCTTCTTCTTTATTTTTTGCTAAACCCAACTCAGTTAATTTTAGAATTACTGTTCCTTTTAATTGTATTAAAGTAATATTATCAGGATTATTATTAGCTATATGTGTTTTAAGGTTATTAATTATTATTTTTCTTTGTTCCTCTGCACTTGTACCTTTAAACTCTGCAGGTTTTGTTAAATCATCTAATTTTTGTGCAAAGCTAGTTTTGCCATTACCACCACCACCATCTTCATCTTTTGGAAGTAGGCTTTGTTTTATTGTATCTTGTAGTTCACCTTTTGTTACAGTATTTGTATTTAACTCTGTATCATAGTTTGACAGTATTTTATTTAGTTCTTTTTGAAGTTTTGAATATTCTTCTTGTTTCATTGATTCTGTTTTTACTCGACCTGTAATATCACTAACTGCAAAATCTTTTCCCATATTATTTGCAAGTAGTAACTCAATATCTTTTTCAAATTGAGTACGAGTACCACCACCAATTTTTGTTCTGTCTACTATCTTAACAGTACCTGCCTGTACGTCTGCAAACTCCCTATCATCAAATGCTAGTGCTTGTAATTCACTTAAATCCATACCAAGAACATTACCATATGTTTCAACTCTCTTCTTAATATAATCAGAAGAGTCAAATAATCCTAATTTTTCAGATAGTGTAGTAGGTTGACTTTCTATTAAAGCATCTGAATAAGGTGTTCCTGTTTTTAGTTTTCCTTGTATGTCGTCTAGTATGTCTTTAATACTTTTTCCTGACTCTTTATAATCTTTTCCAAATGTAACTATCTCATTAGGATTCCAATTTATCCCTGCATCACTAAGTGCTTGTATATCTTGTAATACTTTAGCACCTTGACCCTGACTAAGAATAGTTCCTATTTGGTCAGTTGTAAACCTTTGACCTTTAGATGAAAGTTTAGATAAGTTATTTGCAACATTTTGTAACTCTTTTCTTTTAGCCCTTTTGGTCTGCAAGTTAGTTATACCCATTTCTGTCCACAACTTAGCAGAGGTATTAAATAATTCTTTTACATCTTGTCTTTCTTGGTCTGCTTCTTCTTTTATAGCTTCAGCACCACCTGCTAAAAATGCACCAAAATTAAACCCCATCTTGAACTCTCCTTGCCATTAAACCTTTTGGTTCTTCTTTTTTTACTTCATCCATAGGTTCTTCTTTACCTATCATAATTTCATCTATAGATTTTACACTAGGTTCTAAATCCATAGTTGCTAATCTTACATCTATATCTTCAGGCATCTTTTCTTCAGGTTTTTCTTTATCTTCAACTGTGTATTCTATACCTGATTTTTCTGCTAACTGTATAAGTGTTTCAGCTATAACAGGGCTAATTAAAACACCTACGTCAATAGTATGTAGTCCTTCCATAACACCACCAAGTTGTATAACTTCTGTCAATGTTTCTACAGGCACACCCATTTCAAGTGCATTTATTATACCTGCACTATCTTCAGGGTCTGTTATTCTTGTAAAGTAATGTTTGATAGCCTGTTCAGGTGTATTAAACTGTGGTGGACTTTGCCAAGGTCTACTACCAAGTTCGGGTGTTAAAGACTCACCTGCTATGGGCATGTCTGTTAATATTTCTTTATTCATCATCATTATTAAAAGCCTTCTTTATACTTAAAACATAATCAGCAATAGAATCCATTTTATTTTTTATAGGATTTGATTTTGGCATACTTCTAGCAAGTAAACCTTTTTTATTTTCTTTTGCAGGTTGCTCATAGCCACCCTCTTTTATATATCTAGTCATGTTTCTACATGCTACTTTTGAAGCACTTTGTTCCATAATATTATCCTATTCCAAATGCACCTTTCAGAAGTATAGGTAATATAACGCTTCCTATACTACTACTTGATTCATAATCACCTTTTATTTTAGCTGCATCTGTTGAAGCTGATGCATTTATTTGGGCTGCTGTTAAATCTTTTACACGTTCTCTTTCATTTTCTGCACTCTTCCAAGCCCACTCCATAGTATCACCATAGTATTGCCATAAATTATTGTAAGCCTGATTACTTATACCTAATAAACTTTGAGCATTTATTTCATTAGCACGATTACTTGCAGCAGTATCTGCAGTAGCAATCTGTCTTCTCCACTGTGCATTAGACTGTGCAATTACTGTTTGGTTCTGTGCATTAAATTGGTCACGTTGATTATTAAGTTCTGAATTAAATCTTTCAACAACATTAGATTGACCTGCATTAAACTGCGATTGTGCATTTATTTGACTAGCATTGTATTGTCCTGTTTGACTTGATAAGTTAGCAAAGAATTGGTCTACTTGATTTTGAGATGTTGCATTAAATTGTCTAGATGCGTTTGTCGCAGCTTGGTCTGTAAACAACGACTGCACCCTTTGTTGTGATTTAAATAATTCTGTTTGCTGTCTGTTACTTAAATTAGCCATGTCAAGCTGTAAGAAATTCTGTGCGTTTTGTACACCTGCCTGTTGACGATTATTTAAGTTTGATAAATCCATATTAGCTAAAGCAGATGCTTCTGCTATAACCATAGCTTGTCTATTATTTAAGTTAGCCATGTTAAGACTTTGTACAGCACGAGAGTTTTCTAATGCTATCTGCTGTTCAGCAGTAAAATTCATATTAGCTACATCACCTATTTTAGATGCATTTTGCACTCTTGCTTGAAAGGCTTGGTCAAACTCCTGTCCAATAAATGTAGCACGTTGCTGTGCAGCCAACATTGCTCTTTGTTGTCTGTTACTTAAATTTTGTGCTTCAAACTGTGCTTGTGTCTGTGCATCTATTTGTGCAATCGGTAAAGCAGACTCCATCGCTGCCTGAACCATTGCTTGTCCTGCCATGCTTGATGCACCTAAACCTCGTCTAGCCATTTCAGCAGTTACATTTCTTAATGCACCTGAAGCCCAAGGAGGAGTATTATCACCTTCAAACTGTTGCATTAAACCTTCAAGTTGACCTGCTACGGTTGCCTTTTTAGTAGGTGTAGCTGTAGCTTCCTGTATTTGTTCTGTGTATTGTGAAGCTGTTTGTGCATTTGCAACACCTGCTACTAATTCACCTGCCTGTATCTGTCTCTGTACAGGATTAACCATTTGAGTAGCAGTACCCTGTGCAGCTTGTAATTCGGATACTGAACTTTTATCTAAAGTTTGAGGTGCTATTGTTTGTGTCACAGCACCTTGTTGTGCCTGTGTTGCATCAGTAACCTGTTGTACTTGACCTTGCACTTGCTGTTCTTGCATTTGTTGTGCAGGTGTTTTCTCTATACCCTGTGCAGTAGCTGTTGTAGCCATTGCTGTAGGTATTGCAACCTGTCCTGATACCTGACCAACTCCTACACCAATATCTTGTCCTGCTGTCTGTTGTGTGGTAGTAGGTGTAATAACAGCACCTGTTGGTAGTTTAGGTGTCTCTATCATTTCAGCAGATATATCACCTACATTTTGACCTGTATATTGTCCAGTAGGTGTGCCACCCTGTTTATCTGCCATTTTCTGTGCATTAATAAGGGCTATGTTACCAACGCTTCCACCCACTTGCATCTCAACATTTTCTTTTTCAGGTGTTGTGTCAAACGACTGTACAGGTGGTGGTACATATGCACCTACACCCTTTTGTTCTTGTTTTTGTACAAACCCACCTTCTTGCATCTGCTGTACATTAGATTGTTTAGCAAACTTATCAGCTTCCTGCATAGCTAGAAGCATCTGTTGATACTCTTCAGGTGTCGTTGCAACTTTAGACATTTCCTGTTGCAGCTGTTGTAGTGCATTCATACTATTTATTTCCTATTAATATCTTATCTAATTTATCTTCTAGTCTTTGCATAGCATCCATAATGTCATGCATATCTTCTTTAACATCATCACGCTTTGCATACTCTTCTCGTGTTTTATTAAGAAGTATATCCAATCGTTTTACTTCCATAAACATACCACGAAACACCCATATAGCAGGTGCTATGACGAGGGTTAGTAGTCCATTCCAAAATAGTATTGGGTTTACTTCCATTAGTCTGCATCTTCTATTGTTAATTCACCTGCATCAACCTGTCGTTTGATTTCTGCGTACATTATATTATTTTCATCTAATGGTATAGACCATTTTTGTCCACCTACTGTTGCATCAATAGATGCTACTTCATTTATTATTTTTGATTTAACATATTTTGCGTTTTCAAATTGAATACTAAACATAATTTATCCTATAACTCTGCACTAATTAAAATACCACCATCAGCATCATTATCCCTTGATATAATAACCCCTTCACCTGCTGTTAAATTAGTATCTGTTGTTGAACAATCAATATAACACGTAGAGGGGTTAGTTCTTACCGAATCAATAGCTATACCAGATATATCTGTATCATCGTTAGCTGGGTTAAATGCTCTCAAACTTCCAAGTTTTGTAACTGCTGGAATTGCTCTCATTTCCACTGGTAAAGGTATTGCTGTTAAAGCCGTATTATTATCATAGGCATACCCATTAGATATAGCACCATAAGTAGCTGTACCTGCAAGACTAGGCACTCTCAATGCATACCTTTGGCATCTAGCTAAATTATCACCATAGCTTTCGTGTTCAAAAGGTTGTGCAACACCTGCAATTTCAAACTGACAGCCAGTAAGAAAAAATGTAGCACCTGAATTTGTACCCCATTGTGTTGTACTTGTACTTGCAAAATCTTCAGCAGAAATCCACTGATTTAAAGATGATGTAGTTCCACCACTTCCTTGAAGTAAAGACCAAACAATCTCTAACCCTCTACCTGTTCCAGTATTCCAAGTGCCATCAGTTGGTCCTGTTACTGTAATGGTCTTTTTCTCCCAAGTGTCTGCTGAACTAATCGCATATGTTGAAACATAAAACCTATCGTTGTCATTACCAAAGTGAACTGAATAAGTACCTGTTACAGAACTTTTAACAAAAAAAGAAAGTGTACAAGTTCTTGCAGTACCTGCATTGCCACCACCCCAATTTAAATGACTAATATTATTTGCTTCAATCTTTTGTTCAAAGTGAACAGCATTACCTGAACCACTTGTATTTCCAACAGAACTAACAGTGATTTTTGCAGCATTTAAAAATCCTGATGGTAAAGTTGTATCAGTGATTTGTTGGACAGAATAATTTCCAGAGTTGGTATATAGTTGCCATCTATCTAAAGTATAAGCACCTGCACTAGCACTTACTGTTACAGCAGAAGTACCATTTCTTTGGCTTACTCTCATGTCACCATTCATCAACATATTTCTTTTTGAGGTAGAAGCACCTGTTCCTATCAAGGCTGCTAATTCTGCTGCTTTACTCATGCTAAATCTCCTAATATTGATACATAGTTACCATCTGGGTCAGAAGCTGCACCATCTGAACCAGCACTTGAACCATAAGCAACATGAAAATTTAGAGAACTTGTGCTTTGTGCTGCATCTCCTGCTTGAACAGTATCAAGATGACCAAAAGCAGAAGAAGATATTTGACTTGAACCTTCATTACCTGTATTCCAATTACCAAATGTAACACATTTATCTTCAGCACTTGCAAAGTTACTACTATGCGAAGTTGTAAAATCTCCAGTTGTATTATCTGTTAAACTTGATTGTCCAAAACTACCTCTTGTTGCTTGGTCGGCTGCATCATAGTTTACCCAAGTTTTAATTGTTCCTTCAGCTATAATACTCGTTGCTACAGAGTTATTGCCACTTGCATCCTTTAACGTATTTACTCTTAATTCACTTGCCATTATGCTAAATCTCCTAATATAGATGAACAGTTTAATGCAACATCTACTGCATTTTGATTTGAGGTAAGTGTTGTCATAGCTTCGTATTCTGAAGTAGATGGACTATAACAATTTTGTGCACGACCATCATCTCCTTGTGAACCTACCATAGAATAATCATCATTACTCATATTATTTGTTAAATTTATATTAATTCTACCAGTAGCTGTATCTGTAATACTACCCACATTAAGGCTATCATTTATAGTTGCACCATCACCTACACATTGATTCCATGATTTTGCTAAACCCTGTTGCAAGTTTGTTGTTGTACTGTTGCCCTCTCCTGTAACAGCAACACTTCCTGCCGTTGATACACCTGTTATTGTATCTACTTTAAGTTGACTTGCCATTATGCTAAATCTCCATGTACTGCACCAACTGTATCTGGAACATCTTGTGTAGAATCTGCTGCATCATTAACACATCTTATATCGTGAACAGATGTTGTTTGCACACCCACATCTGAACTAGCATTGTGACTAGTTTGGGGGTCTCCAGAACTACCAATCGCACAATAGGTTGCATTTCCCATATTGTTGGTTCTTGTTAAAGTATAATCACCAGTACCATTATCTGTAACACTTGTATTGTTAAATGAATCTGTAACAGAAGTTCCACTACTTTGAAGTAACACCCACTGTTTACACAAACTCTGTACAGTATTCTGTGTAACAGCACCACCATCTGCAACATAAGTAGATGTATTAGCAATTTTTATATTAGAACCACCACTACCTGCTTTGTCTACGATTGTGTCTACGTTTAATTGACTTGTCATACGATACTCCAATAACCATTAACAGTAACTGTAGCATTGTCTTGTGTTATAGGTCCTGCACTCACACCATTCTCGTCACTGTCAATCGTAACGTCTGCTGTTATGCTCTGACCATTTAATCTTATGATACTGTTGTTGCCTTTAAAAGGATAACGTGTATCTGCTTCAGTTTTTGTGTAGGTATTATTTACACTAAACACATCATACACAATCATCTCTACTACGTCATTTAAACTTGCACCTGTGACGAGTACGACTGTTGTACCTGTTGTAGCTGCGTAATCTGTTCCTGCCTTTAACAACACACCATTCTGATACACATCTAAATACAAACTATCGTTGTATGTAAGTGTTAATGAGTTGCTATCTGAACCACTAAAGGATGTTTGTCCTGCTGTAGCTTGATATACAAATCTACTTCTTACTCCAAAGTTGGGTGCTTTTCCTATGTATGGCATATGTTATTATCCTGTCTGGCTTTCTCTAAATGTTTTAAAAGCCGCTTTAACATCGTCAGTCCAAGCTGCTTCAGCTATAGCTTTTACAGAAGCATTTTCACCACTTAAATCTGTAGCAGTGTGTATCCACTTATTATCAGAATTTTTTCCTGACATAAATGGTTGCAACACATGACGATGAAAAGAACGTGTTAATTCTTTTTTAGACCCATCTGCCTGTTCTTCCATTACCTTTGTTGCTTGACGAACTTGTATGTTCCATTGTGATACGACTTCAATTTTATCATATTCGATTTCTTTGGTTAAATCACCTTGTGCCATATTGTTTCTCCTTTTTAGGCTTCCAACTCTAACAATCCACTAGAGTATTCCTTTATTTTTTTATGTTGTAAAATAATGAAAATTAAAATATAAGACTGAATTACTGTCTATTTCACCACCCCCAAGATTATGTCCAGTTTCATTTTGTCTATATAAATTAATTACAGCACCACCTTCGTTTACAACTCCTACTAAATCATCGCCATCCGTTACAGTAGCCCCATCATGTGAGATGTAACCTACCGACCTTCCTGCAAGTCCATCAAAATCTGCTGCTCCAGAAAAAGGCATACCAGTAAATTGAATATAGTGACTTGAAGTTGTACCACTTTCTGCACTAAGCTGTATCGCACCAGTTATATAAACAACTCTACCAACTTTTGTGTAAACAAGATGATTATTTGTACTGTCTATTGCTGCACTACCACCACCTACATTTATGCCAACAGTTATTATACCTTCTTCATAGTCATCTAATAATTCTGAAGACATAGTAGTGCCATCGCTTGTTGCACTAAAATCTATTCCATGACCACTAGCAACAACAAGATTTCCATTAGAAATATTAACATCACCATCTGCTTCAAAGGTTGTATTTAATGTACCATCTGCTACGTTTACTTTGACAAGACCACTTGCTATGCTTGTGCCAAGTTCCATAGTGGTATTAGATTGTTTGTAAGTAATAAACCCACCAAGATTATCTGAAGGACTACCAAATAAAATATTACTTTCATTAGCATCTGGAGTAAGTAGTGATATTCCACCTCTACCACTTGATTCTATAACTAACTCATCTGCATGAGCATTTGCTGATACACTTCCTGAAGAACCTGTATGCACATGCAGACCACCATCAGGAACATCTGTTGAAGATATACCCATACCTGTCTTACCTGTTATTGTGCCTAGACCTGCTCCAGTTATTTTAGTTAAAGCCATCTATTACTCCTTATGCGTAAGGACTGTCACCAAGTACAGATGTATCCCACGCTGCTTTTAGTTTAGCGATTGTATCTGCATTTGTAATTGCACTTGCCGCAGGTGCATCTCTCAATGCTTTCTTTTTATTAACTGAATTTGTTTTAGCAGTAGAATCATCTGCTTCCATTGCTTTCATATACACTACATCTTCAGCTTCTAATAAAGGACTTCTTGCTTCCCTTACTTTTGCTTTAAATATTTCTTTAGCTTTAGTCATATCTTCAGCTATAACTTTACCAGAAATTGCCCAAGCATTTCTAAAATGTCGGTCAGATGGCTTTGACGAAACAGTTGATGCATCAATCTGGTTGCCATCCTTGTCTACGATAAAACTTGTCATATTTTTCTCCTTTATGCTGCTAGTTCTATATCATCGGTTATTTGCCATGCATTTCGCCATTGACGATGTTCAGGCAGTTGATGTGAACGGCATATAACCATCTTTGGTTTATTGCCTTCATTCCATGTTCGCCATACACGTTGTGGAATATCTTTTTGAATTAGGTATTCTATTGCTTGTTCTTCTGTCATTGCTTCAACAGGTTTAGTGTTATGCAACAAATATCCTCTCGTATGTTTTTCAAAATCAAGTTGTGCTTCATCCTTTGCTAATTCCCAATAAGATTCTACAGGTGGTAATATGCCACCCTGTAATGCACAAGCCATCCAATTAGGGTCAGGAACTAATATCTTTGCAGGATTGTCCATATCCTCTGGGTCTTCGTATACTACTCGTATATCTGATTGTACTTTGTCTAGGTTCTCTTTTGCCCAATGCAATCTTTCCCATAAATGTGTGCCTTGAAACTCTGGTGTTTTTATCATGCTAAATCTCCCCATTTTCCTGCACTTGTTCTAGTTGAATCAGCGTTTGCATTACTAGTATTTCTTGTAACAATTTGTATTTGACTAGCAGACTCTCCACCATCTGAATGAACATGGTCACCTGAACATCCTGATGTCATACTTGTTTGAGAACCTGCCATAACATTAGTTAAATTACTTCTTCCATCTCCTGCACCTGCATCTGTTATAGAACTAACATTAAAGCTATCATGTAAAGTAAATGAAGATGCAGAAGTATAATATGACCAACCTTTACATACTCCATTATGAATATAACTTGTATCAACAGACTTTTCTGTTCCTGTATTAATAGAATCAGAAGTTGTCAGCGTATCAAATTTTAAATTACCAAAAGCCATTATGCTAAATCTCCTACAGTAAGAGTGTAATTATGTATGGCATCAACATAGTCTGATACATAAGAAGAAAACTCATATGCAGTTGTAGATGTAGTTATGGTTTGGTTTTGTTTAAGACCTACCTGCACAGTTACACTAAATGTATCTCCTGTTGTACCATTACTATGTCCTTGTGGAGCATAGTTAGTACTTGCAAAAGCATTAGTCGCATTAATTCCCATCTTACCTGTGGCTGAATCTGTAATACTTGCAAGGTTAAAAGAGTCATCAGCAGAAGGAGTAGATGCCATTGTAAAATCTGCCCAACTTTTAACTAACCCCTGTTGCAGATTAGTTGTAGTAGAATTACCTTCACCTGTTACGGAGATTGAACCTGCTGTGGTTGTACCTGTAAGAGTGTTGACTATAACTGTACTCATGCCAAGTCTCCTAATACAGCAATAGATTTATCAGCATCTACTGCAGCTGATGTAGTATGTGTTCTTGCTCCTGTCAAAGCTGTTGTTTGAGCAACCCCTGAATCTGCTGTTTGTTGTATACACGCTATATCTCCACCTAAATGTACCAATGCTTGTGTAGAATAATTTGCATTACCCATATTATTAGAAAAAGAAAAACCCTGACTTCCAGTTCCATTGTCTGTAACACTTGCTGTATTAAAACTATCTGCTAAAGCAGGTGTTCCCACTCCAGATGTGTGACACCATTGTTTTGCCAAACCCTGAACAATATTCTGCGTAACACTTGTACCACCATCTGACTCATATACAGAAGTATTTTTTACTCTTATATCTACCCCTAATGAACCACCAGTTTTTCTAATTGTATCTGCTAGTAATGTACTCATAATGTCACCAATGTTCCACCTGACTCAATCGTAAGTGTCACTCCACTTGCAACTGTAAAAGGTCCTGTTACGTTAGCATTCTCTGTAGCAAGTATTGTTATGTTTGCTGTTAATGATTGAGCATTTGTTCTAAACAATCCACCACCTTTAAAGTTACCTTTGTTTTCAGCAGCAGGTGTTATTGTTGATGCTTGAGGTGCAAGATAATTTACAAATATATTACCTGTACCACTTGAAGGTGCAGCAGTAAATGTTAAAGTTGTACCATCAGGTATTGTATAAGCTGCAGTATCCTGTACCACACCATCTACAGATACTAATACATCTTGCACAGAACTTACGGCTGTTGTCAAAGTAAATGTTGTATCACTTCCATCACCATTAAATCTCTGTACGGCTGTTGTACTTTGATATGCTGTTGGAACATCTTTACCTATGTACGGCATATTATGTTATCTCCATATAACTCATTGTTACTGAAAGTTTATCTGCAACAGAACAATCTATTTTAATTATATCACCTACATTTAACACAATTTTATTTCCTGCCATAATCTCTACGGAACTTCCTACAGGCACAGGAATATCTTTTACAATGTGTGCTGTAGTATTTTGTGTTTGTGATGTTTGTGTTGTTGTACTTACTAACTGTACTGTGCCTGTTACTTGTGATGTATGCACGTTTGCAAGAGTCAAACCTAACACAATAACTGTACTGCCTGATTGCACAGTATAAAGTGTTTCAGGAGTACCTGATGCATTTGGTGCTACATCCCTTGTAATTACTTTAAATGTATTTGCCATTTGTCTTTCCTTATTGTATTAATTATACATCATTTTTGCTTGTTTGTCAAGCATTATCCTAATGCAATAGCTAATGCTGTTGCTTCATCTTGAATAACAGAACTTAATGTTGCTCCTGCAACTGTTATAGCATCTGCTTCTAGTGTTCCGTCAAAGTCACCATCAACGGCATCTATATTACCTTTAAATATTGTTGCTGATACAGTTCCTGTGCTTGGATTATAAGTTAAATCACCATCACTCTCTAATCCTATATTACCACCATCTACATCGCCACCTGCTGTAAAGACAACTGCATTTTCTTCGTTAGTGCTTTCATTGTCACTAATTGTTACAGTTGTTGCTACTGCTGCTGTTGTTGCGTTTGTAACTGTTACTCCTGCGATAACTGTATTAAGTGCTGTACCATCAACTGTTATAGCATCTGCTTCTAATGTACCATTGACATCTACGTTGCCTTCTATATCTAATGAGTCTGCAATAAGTTGGTCAACTTTTAAATCTTCGTAGCTAGAACCTAGCTTTAATTCAAATTTAGGACCTGTAGTACTATATAAGAATGTAGCATCTGTTCCTGTACCACCCTCAAGAGTAATACCTGCTCCATCAATTACAGCAGATGTACTATTACCACTGTCAAGTACAATATTATGGTCATTTAAATTTACAGTTGTTGAGTTTACAGTAGTAGTTGTTCCACTAACTGTTAAGTCACCTGTAACAGTCATATTATCATTAACTGTTACTTCGGATGTACTATGTCCTATAGATATTGGAACACCTGATGTTGCTGTTCCGATTGTTATTCCATTAGATGTATTAGAGTTATCTATGTTTAAAGTAGATGTACTGTCTAATGATATGTTAGAACCATCAACAACTAATGTACCATCTATGTCTGTGTTGTCTAAATTAGTTGTACCTGCTATATCTGCATTACCTGATATATCGAGTGTAGATGCATCAAGTTCACCTGCTACTGTAACAACACCA
>VTLG01002521.1_pt1 | contig 27465 bp, 43 predicted proteins | sample 4694571 | NCBI WGS metagenome assembly VTLG01 (sample SAMN12604809, study PRJNA352737) | marine metagenome | biome: ENVO:00000447; feature: ENVO:00000209|ENVO:00000569|ENVO:01000036; material: ENVO:00002151; isolation source: viral sequences binned using virsorter ...
CAACATCTGATTGTTCTGTTAAATCATCATCAGTAGAACCCTGCATAATTTTTCTCATGCTATTTAACTGTTTTCTTTCTTCTGATATTGCATTTTTTGCCATTTTAAGTGCATCATATTGCGCACCTAGCCTAGAAACTACAGGTTCATTTTCTAAACCTATAAGTTTATTTACATAATCAGTTGCAGGACTAGAAATATTATAATTTATCATTCTTCAGGAAACCTTTTTTGACTAGCTTTAGCACGATATCGTCTACCACCTGCTTGATATATTTGTTTTTCATTTGTATCTACTTGTCTATTTACTTGTGTATTTTCCTCTGTAGGTGTGTCGGGGCTAAAATTTAATTGTTCAGTACGTACATAGTTTTCATATAGTATTGTATCTAATGTATTAAATATTTTATCAGTTATAATTTTTACTACTCTGTTAGGATTGTCCCATAATTTTTTATTTTGTTGTTTTTGAAAAGCGTCAGCATAATTTTTAAAATAATAATCTTCTTCAGGATTAAATTTTTTATTAAGAACTTGGTCTAAAACCGCTTCTAAAGTTCTATAAGAACGCACTAATTCTTTCATATACTCTTCATCACCTGTATATTGATGATGCTCTTTAAATCTTCTATTAAATTCACCCCAAACAGAAAATGTTAATTGTGCGTCAGTGTTTCCAACTCTATCTGTTGATTTATGTGACCCCTTCTTACTAAGAACGGCATCAATAATTGCTCTTTGCAATTCATAAGGATATAAAGGTGTTTTTGAAACTCCTGTCCATTCACCTGTAGCACTTATAGTAGGTTCATTTTGTGTTAATTCTGTTAAAATTTCTTCGTGTAATTCGTCTAATCTATCCGTTGTTAAATTTCCTGAAACATATTCATTAACTAAATCATTTAATGCAGTAAGCCCTATAATATTATAATCTTCTTGTAAATCAGGGTCTGATTGAATTTGCAGTGCTAATTGCTCTGAAAGATATACTGCTCTATCGCGCGCTTCTTTATTTTTTGCATTATGTAATGCTATTAATCTAGCTTGATATTCAGGAGGTAATAAATTCATTCTTTCGTCTTTGTATATAATATTTCCATTTTCATCTTTAAGCGGTACTTGTTCTCCATCTATAGTTTCAAAAGCTATATCAAAAGCATCAACATTATCTTCTTTAATTTCGTTTAATATTTCTTTATATAATGGTTTATTATTTTCTCTATCAATACGGTTTATAGCTGTATTTGCATGATTACGTAATTTATTTATATTTTCTTTAGATAGCTTCCAATCTGCATCTTCAAATTTAAGACCTTCTGAGTGAAACCTTTCTGCTTTTTCTAATAATTTTTGAATATCTCTTTCATCTGTAGCTAACTGCATTTCTTCCCAAAATTTATTATAAAATAATTTATTAGCTTCTTCAGGCTTTTCATCCCATTCAAGTTCTTTAATGTTGTATATTATTCCTAATGCTTTCTTTGCTGAAGCGTCTAAGTCAACCCCAATACCTCTCTCATGAGCATCAAAAGTAACAGATGCCGCATCACTTCCTGATTGAATATTTTCAGAACTAATATACTCCTGTACATTTGCTTGTGATTCAAAAACATAGCTTTGTTTTTGTTGCTCCCAATTTTGTAATTTTTCTCTAGTAACAGTAATATTATTTGCTTTAGCCCAATCAGAATAGGCGGTGTCTAAAAACGGAATAATTTTTTGGTTATGAGTTTGTTCAGGATTAAGATTCTCACTTATTCCTTCTTGTTTTTCATTTTCTATGTCTTCTTTTAAATTTGCATAAAATAATTTTTCTTTGTGCGCTTCTGTTTGATTTTTAATTTCAGAAATTTTATTTAGATATTGTTTAACATATCCTCTATCGCCTAATACTTTAGCAAAATCTTCTGCAAGATTATCATGCTCACGACCCGCCTCTTTAATAGCGGTAGCGTTATCCATCTTAACGCCCTCTTGTACTTGAGGCGTTTCCGTAATTTGTGAGAATGGTATTTCGGGCATCTTAATCTCCTAGTATTTGTACCATGTTCCTTTTTCATATGTTTTCGCTTCTTTAGCGGCTTCTATATCACTATGCGCTCCTAAAAAGCTTGTACCCGCACTTACAGCAGAACCAAGAAGTGTATGTTTAGCGTCTTGACGACCTTCTTGCCATATTGCTTCCCCTTCTACTTGAGCATCATACATAGTTTGTTTAGCTTTTTGTTTTGTTTCTTCTTCGTCTCCAAGATAGTCCATCCTAGATATCATTATCTTTCTACCTCTATTTTTACCTGAAGATACTAGGTTTTTCAAGGTAGACCCTGCAACTTCTGCTCCACTAAAAAGAATACTTGACTCTTCTGTAGATTTAGCCAAATCCGAATCTTTATGCATATATCCTGTTTTTAGAAACATATTTCTACGAATTTGTTTTGCTTTATTTTCTAAAACTTTAGCGTTATATCTACCTTGAGCTAATCGCGCTCTTTGTCTAGCCCTAGCGGCTTTTCTTTTAGACCTTGAGCCAAAGAAACCTGAAATTAAGCTTATAGCACCTGAAGCAATGTTAAACGACATTATAATACCCTCACATTCGGAATCATTGCTAATACTGTGCAAGGTTGTGGATTACGTTGTATAACATAAACTGTTTGCAAAAACTCATTAGCATTACTTAACCATACTTCTGCATCTTCTGTATTAAGAGACGTTGAACCAAACCTAACATCATCTAAATCCGTTGTTGTTTCTGTTTGTCCTACCTGTGCAGAATATGTATCTTTAAATCTTATAGTAGCTTTCTGTATAGCTTTCTTTTGCCCTTTAGTAGAACCTTGTTCTGTTACTACATCTAAATAAAGCGGCGCTAAAGTTGATATTATACTATTGCCTAAAACTATAGTTTTATTACTTTGTGTTGAACCTAAATCTACTCTACCATTACTATCCACAACTACTGTGGTTGTACTACCTCCTACACCATCAACTTTTTTAATTAATGTTGCTCCTGCTAGATGAATTAAATGTCTTGTTCTTATAGTAGAACCTGTTTCGTTAGTATAAGATTCATCACCTGTACCTGTACCGTCTCCTGTATATGTAAATGTATCAGAATCCACTACAGTTACAGAATATGTGCCGTTAGGGTCTACGCCACTAGAATAATTTGTAGGGTCTCCTGCTCCTGCCGAACTTTGCACATCACTAATTTCAATAACATCGCCTGTAATTAAATTATGCGCTGAACTACAATCAACTGTTATTAATTTTGTTGTATTACTATATGCCATAGTAGCAGGAAACACTACGCCTACATATCTACCTGTAAATCCTGTTCTCATCCAATACTTATCCAAACCTGAATATTCAGTAACATGGTCTGTACCCCATCTTCTTTTATCCATTTTAGCTAAATAATTATTATTTTGTTGCACTCCATAGGTTTGTTCGTATTCAACATATACATCATCTTCATTACTTGCATTAGGCAATACAGCTATAGATTTTACATCAGCTTGCAACATATTATGTTTATGCCATGCAAAAGTTTCTGTTTCTTTGTTATATGTTAAACCTATTAAATAACCATCAGCACGCACCATCCATATTATAGTTTCAGGTTGACGTTGTATTGCCATTTGTATAATACCACCTTCAGTTATATGTTCTGCTAATAATGATAAATCTGCGGCTATATAATCTTCTTGGTTATCTTGTAAAATCCATTCTCTTAATCTTTCGCGTTGACGCATAAAAAACAATACAGATGAATCAACTAATTGTCCTTGTAAATAAGATGAACCATATTGAGTTCTTCTTTTTAAATTAAATCGTAAAGGAGTTATAGGTAATCTGTTAGACCCTGAGCCTAATGACCATTCATTTTGTGACGTTCCTATAACTAATTCTCTTGCGGAAACTAACCATTGAATTTCATCTTGTGTCAAAGAGTTCATAGTTAAATCTAATGAAGCGGTATCCTCTTCTCCTACAGTAAAATTATTTAAATCATTAGTAACACTAAGCCACATTCTATTTGGATGTGATTTTGTTCCTGCAAGACATAATCTATTTTCATGTATAGCTATAGCCCTAGGATATCCTCTATAAGTTGAAAACGCACTTTCTGTTATTCTAGTAATATTAGGAAATCGCAGTGACCATACACCCGCATCTAAATCTGCTTTAAATGTAGCCGCTGATTCTTTTTCATAAGATGCTTCATAGTAATTAAAATCTCCCGATGTTGTTAATCTTTTTAATACGCCTGAAGCATTATCTGTTCCTCTGCTTAATAATATAATATCAGTTTCTTCCATTCTTATGTTATCTAAATTTTCATTATAATGTAATATTACAGTACCATCAGCATTAGGATGTAGGTCTGCTCCGTTATTTGAACAAGTAAATGTGTCGCCTACAGAATATGTTACTCCTACTGTTCCTGCTACCGTATTCCAATGTGCTTGACCCGATTCATTACTTTGATTACTTCCTGTTCCGCCTAAAGATATAATTTCATATTGAGAACCAATTTTTAAAGATGTTGTTTTTAAAGTTACTATTTTAGGTATAGCGCATAAACCATGTAAACTTTCAGGTGAACCTGAAGCAGGAGGCATAGCTGTAGCATTCGTTATATTAACATTTTCTAATAATGTATAATCTGTTAATCTAAAATCTATTCTATTTTCTACATCATTAAGGCATAACAAATAACCATCTACATATATACTATCTATAATATGCCTAGAAAAATAAGGTTCTTGCATTAAGGTATAATTATTAGGTTTGGCTGAAGCGAAAGCACTTCCTGATTGACTAACATCTGTTCCATAAGTTGTTTTTGTTTCGTCTCCTGATTTGTCACTTATTACTTGCATAGAAGTGTTTTTTCCTGTAGTGGATGTTGTAGAAATGTCAGATGACACTCTTATTGAGCGTTGGACAAGGTCTCCGCTACCATGGATTCTATGCTGTCTCCAATATGCTCTACCGTTATTTATACTTAATCCATGTATATTATAAACTCTAAAGTATTCAGGAGATTGTTTATTTCTATAAACTCTATTAGCTATAGTTCCATCTGTTCCACTTGATATTGTTCCTGTAACTGCCGCGCCTGAACCCCCATCATCTTTATCCCATGTTGCAATATGATTTACTTGCGAATAAATCTTTTTAGCACTTACTCTGTCTAAGCTTATTAAACATATACCTGAACCATAAGTTGGATGATTATAATATCCTATACCAAAATAAGATATTCCTGTGGCATTAGTTCCTTGTCCTGTTCCATCTGCATAAGTAAATGTTCTTGTAGAATTAAAAGTAATCGCTCCTGTGCTTCTATTATAATCGTATTTATTTACCTTACCTGCGCTATTTAATATATATATAGCATTATTAACATAATCGTATGTTAAATCTATAGCATCTGCTGTCATATTAACTTCGCTTGTAGCTGATGTGTTAATAGCTTGTGTTGCAGAACCACTACCATCAGGAAAAGCAGAATCTAATGATAAAGAACCTACAGATTTTAACTTAGTACCTACAGGATAAGTTGTAGTAGCCGACCAACTCGTATTAGTATAATCAGAAACTACATCTTGTATAGGCGACAACCAATTTCCTTTAGCTTGTGTAGGACTAACTATTTGTGTAATTTTAAATAAACCTTTAATGTATGGACTGCTAGGATATACTTTTATTACAGGGTCATTAGCACCTGCCGCATTAGGAATAAATCTAACTCTAATAAATGTATTAGCGCCTTCTTCTTTATCTGTAGCGAATGTATGGTCATAATAAGTTGATGCTTGTGCGCTTGTATCATTTATTGTTTGCGCTGTGTTATCAACCATTGTTAATTCAGGATTAAAAATTTTACCACCATCTATACTTTTTTCTATTATTACTTTTCCTTGCCAATTTTTTCCACTTGTTTCTACTCTATAAGTACAAAAAGAAACATTCATACTATCTGTTACACAATTTTCAGATGAATCTATAGTAGTTGAAATAGAACCATTCTTGTTATCTCTAAATTGCTCTAATAATAAATACGCATTAAGGTGACCATCATCAAAAAAGTTATTTTCTGAATTTAATGTAGAGATACCTGATGTTGATGTTGGATTAATAGTTACTCCTTCAGTTATAGTATCTAACATTGGAGGTAAAACATATTCTATTTCTTCGATTGTAAAAGTATTTTCATCTAATCTTTTTAAAACTTGTACAGGATAATCTTTATGTGCAATAAACATTATATCATTAGATTGTGTAAATTTTAATTCAGGTAAAGCTGATGCTAAATAAGGAGTTTCTAATTCATAGACCTTTACATCGTTAAGCCAAATTTCAACTAAATATTGATTAAACCTTAATAAATACGCATTATCTTCATTATATACAAAATCTTTTAATATGGAATCGTTAGCATAATTTACTTCTGTTGGTATCGCTTTAAAAGCAGGTCTTCGTTCTGCACCACCATAACTTAATGGAACAAAGTTTTGCATTTTTAAACAACTGATACTGTATCTTGGGTCATCTGAACGAGCGTATGAATAAGGAGAAACTTCTCCACCATTAAAAGCGTTAATTGTTTTTTTTGCCATAACGCCTCCTATTCAAAACTACCATATGATGTCTGAGAAAATGGAGGATAAGAATTACTATATGCGCTATTGGAAGTTATAGTAGCTTCTAACCATTCACTATCTACCTCAGGAGTTGCTAGTCTTTCCATTCCATTAACCCTTCGCGCTTCGGGCAATGCAAATTCATAAAACTCTTTTAATAATTCTGCCGCTAATTGTCTATCACCTTCTAATGGTATAGCTAATTTATAAGCAAGAAAACATATAAATGCCTGTGCAAATAAAGAATCCATATCTGTAGGTTCAGGCTTTCCTTCGAAACACAAATATGCTTTTTCATAATTAGTTAATATTTGCTTTCCTTCCATATACCAATCAACTCTTGGTTTTAAAAATTTATATGCAGTTGCTTCATTTGTTAAGTAAAAAGAACGTATAGCATCTGATGGAACTCTATATGAATAATCATATTCAAAATTAGGCGCTACTATTGTTACTGTTCCGATTGTATTACCACTTTCAAATGTTAAATCAGGCGCATATACAGTAGATGTAACATAATGAGTATTAGTGCCGCCTGAATATCGTCTTGTTAATTTCCATCTAGTACCATTATCTTCATCAAATTCTAGCTTTATGTATCCATTAGTTGATGCAGTAATAACTGTATTTGGTGCAACAGAATCAAAAATTGGTCTTCCTGAAGCGGAAGTACTTGTAGCTTCTAATGTAACAGTTCCTATACTTGTATCAGAACCATTAACTATTTGTACTTTATACGAACCTATTTGTATGCGTTTTTTACAGCAGTTCCATGAATGCATTCGTACTAATTCTTCTAATGTTTGGTCATAATGTAAATTACATTGGTCGTAAATTGTGCCTGAGTTTGAAGCAAATGTTGCTTCGGTTAATTGGTTTCTTTCGTTACCAATTCTGCTTAATGCCATATTGCATATATTTGTTTGTGTTAAAGCCATAATAAAAAAAAATAAGGGGAGGTAATCCTCCCCATTAGTCTTACTCGTTTGTTGCTATTAATATTACACCTGAAACAGATGCTGTTGCATCAGTAGTTGCTAGAAGAATTTTTCCTCCAACATCAACATTACCTGCAAATTCACAAGCACTTGAAGCACCTGTTTTAACAGCAGTTAAGGCACCTGAATATCCAATATCCACATCTCCTGAACTAGGAGTTAGGTTTGCATATACAACTCTAGCTTCTTGTGGAAGTAATTTAGAAACAACATGACTTGCCGCACCTGTAGAATCTATAGTTACAGGAATAGCTTGTACATTTCCACGATAGTTAGACTTAGTAACGAGACCGTCATTTACAGCAGTTACTTCTGTTGAATTAGCCATCTAATTATCCTCCCTATTATGCGTTTTCTTTACAAGCGATTGCGATAACTTTTTCTTCTTCCATACGTACCGCGCCAAATTCACCTTTGCAGTATGCATAATAGTTGAAACTTTTATCAGCTCTTTCGCTAACTTTAGTTGTAATATCAGGATTAACCTCAAATAAGATTGCGTCCTGCACGAATGCGTATGGTAATCTAATAGCTGTACTATCAGTATCTTGCCATATGCCCGCCGCGTTGACATCAGCGTCTAAGTCAACATTAATTTCTGCCGCAGTATCAGTATCAGCCGCTGAACCATAAGGTAAAATGTTGCTGATAATAAAATGCACACCCATGTACTCATAGATATGTCCTGCGTCATGTTCTAATACAGATGCTCCTCTTACAGCTTTCTTTTCGAAGTCTGTGAAGTTAGCGTCATCCATAATATCACGCCATTGATTCCAAGAAACTTTAATACAAAGTTTTTGAGAATCTAAGTCTACTCCTACAGCACCAAATTGTGCGATAGTAGTTAAGAACTTGTCATAGTTGAACCCTGAAGTTGAAGCTCCAACATCAATATCAACGATACCTGCTTCAAATACATTTGTAACATCGGTATGTCCTGCTCCGAATGCTGTAGTTGAGAATGTATCACCTGATTGTGCTGATGTGTTAGAAGCCGCTGTTCCTAAAGCCGCCGCATCGATAAGTAAGTCTTCTTGACGAAGAAACTTATTTTTCATTGCATTAAGCTTTACGTTACGTGGGTCAACGCCCATCTTAGATAAGTCCGCCCAATCCATAAACTGACCGTCATGGTATTGGTTACGCGTTACTTTTCTACGACTGTATTCAATATCCGATACAGGAGAATCTCCGAATCGGTTTGTTACCGCAGATGGAAGACCTGTACTTGTAGTTCTTTGGTAGATGCCTTCTTTACGAAATAAGTCGCCTGTCGCCTTTTGGACGTAAGAACGCATTTTTCCGCCTTTTTGCTCTACTGTTTCTCTAATAGCACGGTCATAACCTACGATATAAGTTTGAAGCAAATTTCCTGTTGCCACAATATACCTCCGTTATAATAATAATTTATTTACTCTATCGGCTCTGAGTATCCGCACCTACGGGTCTAGCCTAATTTAAGGTTTTCACCTGCGATTCTACATCAGGCTTCATAGAAGGTATCTGTTTCAAATCTAATTGCCTTATACAATATACGTATTTAGCTGTCAAGTCTATTTCTTAAAAAACTTGTTGACTTTGTGCGCTAAGCTTTTCAAGTAAGAGCTGACGTTCTTGTAACATTTTGTTATAAGCATGAGAAGTTGTATCTTCTTCACGGTACATCCTTTCTTCAAGTTCGTTTAATTGGTCGCTTATAGTTGCAAAATTTTGCTTTACGTTATTTTCTATAAGCTCATCGTTATCTACCATAGGCACAATATTGTTAAATACAGCTTTAATAAAATTAACATTATTTCCTATAGCAGGGTCATCTTTAAAATCTGACAATCCAAGATAATCCATAATATTAGAAACTTTACTCATATTATAATCAAACTTATCGCCTTTCCATTCAGCGCGAAGTTCTGCTTCAGATTCCATTTTTGCTAATTCTTCATCTTTATCCATTTGAGAACTAGATTCTTTAACGGTATCAATATTTTTTTGAATTATTTTTTCTGCTTGTTCTTGAGTTAATCCTAGTTCATGCGCAAATTCTGCAAATGAATCTATAGCTTCTTGTTCTATATCATTATCATCTGATACTTCTAGATTAAATTCATAACCTTTAGAACTGTCAGGCACGCCCATAATTTCTTTACGTTTAGCTATATCATTAACGTCTTCAGAAGACCAAAACTCTTCAGCTTTCTTTCCAACTTGACTTTGTGCATTAATAGAACCTTTAACTAAGTCTAAAGGATTATCATATTTTTCCCATATAGAATGTTTACCTAATTCATCAGGTAATGCATTTCTCCATGCTTCATTGAATTTTCCCTCATCATTGAGTATATCAGGCTGTTCTACAGTATCTGTATTTTCTACAGGTGCTTCTACAGGTGTCTGTTCTTCACTCACTTATTTCTCCTTATTGTTATTTTTTTAGTCTTTCGATAACATCGCATCTATGTATCTAAACATATCTTGAAGCGCGTTCCTATAAGCCATTTGTTGCAGGTTTAAATCACTACCTGCTTGTTCGTCTATCATAGAAAATTTTCTTATATCTTTAATAATTTTTTCGCCATCATCGTTGCATAAGCATCTACGATAACAACCAACTAAATTTTGGATTTCTTTAAGTGAAGAATCAGCCATACTATTCCTGTTGAGCTAATGGGCTTGTTGGGTCTACAGGCGCACCTGCATCTTTCTGTGCTTTAGCCATCATTGCCATTTGTTCCATTTCCATTTGTTGCGCTCTAGCTTGTTGCTCAGCTTCTCTAATTTCATCTACTTCTTCAGGGTCACGTAATGCATTCATACTAGAACTATTAGAAAACCATATTTCTCTAAATAATTGGTCAGGGTCAACATTCTTTAATGAATCTATCATCTCAGGATTCATTTGAGAAAGTTCACCAAATATTCTTAATGTATTAACAGCACCCATAGTTTCAAATGACTTAGTTGCTAATGATAATCTACCTACGTAGTCTACTTCATAGGTAGGAGATTGTCTAAGCTCTTGAGGCATATCAGGTAATTTATTTTGTTTTTGTAAAATATAATAAACATGAACCATTATTGGATTAATATGCTCTTCAATATAACGAGCAACGAATGGCGCAAGTGTCATTAAATCTGTGGTCATGCGCTCATTAACTTCTGTCGCTGTCATGTTTCTATAATCATCTAACGGTCTGAATAAATGATTAAAGAACATACGTTTAATTTGTAATTCATGTAAATCAAATATTTCTTTAGCAAGTTGCGGATTTCCGTTAGCCTGTAATCTTTCGGGTTTACCTACAGGATTAGTAGCACGCCATTTAATAAATGCGCCTGCACGATTACTTAATCCCGAAACACTATCATCATCAGGCACTAACCATTGTGGGTTAGCATGTTGTTCCGCCGCTATCATCATAGAACGATAAATAACATTAGTACGTCTAGCCGTTCCTAAAACCATACTCATAGGTGACCGACCATATGTTTCTTCATTACCTACCATAAACCTAGAGACTTTATATGGATTAAAATCAAATCCGCTTTCTAATATAATTTCTTTAGTTTTGCGGGACACATGGTAAGAGGCGAATGGCTTGTCTGTATTCTTTTTGCTACCTACAGTAAAATCTTTTCTTGGTGCAACAAACTGTATAAACTTATATTTAGTATTTTTTCCTGTTTCAATATCATTAAGTATATGCTCTAGCTTAGCTTCTTTAATAGCATCTTCGCCAAATTTTTGTAACACTTGTCTAGCTGTTAATTCATATTCGCGCGCTACGGTATCCACTTCATGTAAGTAATTTTCTGCTATACGCACATCATCTATAACATAATTTTGAAACTTAATTCCTCTTTTTTCATCTTCTTGCACAGATAAACAGTTTGTTCCGAAGCACCCTAAAGATAATAATGATTGAAATTCTTCTTGCGAAAAATTAGAATTAATTAATGTCTCATGTATTATGCGGCTAACATTTTCAAAATAATCAGCTACTTTTTTATTTTGCATTATCTGTGGCGATGGATGTCTATACTTTGCCCATACAGTATTAGGTGGAAACATATGTGAAAAGAAACCTGAAGCGAAAGAGTAGTTAGCTTCTACGCATGTATCTATCATACGTTGAGGCGGCTTCTCCTGTCCTGCTACACGAATACGATTAATATTATCATTGGTTTGAAAACACCAATCCGCACACTCTTGCCATAGTTGTCTCCAATTACCAATAACATTGGAGTCCATAGAATCATATCTTTTAATTAAATCTGCACCACTACTCATAATTATATCCGCTCATTAAAGACTTTTTACGTTTTTGTTTAAAGCTTGTAAGAGCTGTAGAACCTATAGTCATTTGGTTGCCCGCTTGCCTTGCTTTATAATCAGCTATATTTTGTTGTATATATTCAGGCGCAACATCCATAGGTTTTAATATTTCGGGTTGTTTAAATTTTTTTGGTTTTTTCTTCTTTTTAAGAAGATTGCGAATACCCATAATTGCGCCACCACCTAATAATGTTTTAGCTAAATTTTCCATGCGCACAACTCTATATCAAATTATAATTTATTGTCAAGTTAAAATCCAATAATCTTCATTGTACGTTCTTGTATCTTTCTCTGCCGTTGTTTTTATAAGATATTCATTAACCATATTATGATGCTTAGCCATAAACAGCATACGAACAGCGTCAGCCCCGTGAGAATACTCATTGTGTAAAACCTTTCCCGTTGAAGGATTCCATTGATAGTTTGTAAGATTTTCAATAAGTTGCTCAAGCGACGAATGAATTTGACAAGATGGCAAATGCCTTCTAACAATTTCAATATCATCGCGCACCGAATTGGTCTTCGGGATGGGTCGAGCTTCAAAATTATATTCTGTGCGACAAAAATCCAATATATTTGTACCCGTGTTGCCCAACCTTTTTTTAGCATCATGCGGCATGTAATGTCCTGCGTATCTATATCCTTTTTCATTAATCACATCCAAGTAATGTTTAATTTCATATCCTGTGTTTTCGTAGTAATCCACTATATATACTCTATCACCTTTGTCAATTTGCGCGAACACTATAGCGGTAGGGTCATCCATACCTAAATCCCAAAATGTATATATAGGTTCATCGGTTTTATTAAAATCTAATATATTATTATTCTCTTTCATTTTGGTCATTTCATACCCATATACAGAATTAGCCACATCAACCAACGCCTCATTCATATATTCCTGTCTTGCTAATGAATAAGATATCATTTTAGAATCTATACGGTCTTGTATATTAAGATACGGTAATCCTGTTAATGGGTCTGTTTGCCCCTCAAGTTCAGCATTCAATGATATTTCATCACTAATCCAATAGTATCTTTTAGTCTGTTCGGGCTTTAACCATTCGCAAAACCAATTAGGATTGTTTTTATTTGCGTCATACATTCTATATAACTGATTATTCTTACCACGCATTGTTCCATTCATAATAATAAACGAGTTGCCCTCATCCAAAATTGGCGCAAGGAATCCTGTAACCTCCTCTTTATGCAAAGAAAATTCTGACAAAGCGTACCCATAACCACCTTGCCCTACGAAATCTAAATTATCTGTACCACCCATATTAACAGTAGACCCGTTAATTAAAACTAATTTAAGGTCGGTATTGTTTTTACTTCTTACTATCTGCGGCGGAAAGATTAAATCTATAAGATGCCCACTTTTTTCCCCTATAGTCACAATGTTATTCCATATGGCGCGCTCAGCCCACTTACGAGTAGGAAACAAATAATAATACGAACCTATACGGGTCATCGCTTTTTTTGACAGGATGGACGCTGTGGTCACATCTTTACCATGGCGGCGCGGATGGCTTATTAATATATTGCGCGCACCTTCATCGAGCGCCTTCCAAGCACCCATCTGATAATCCCGCGGTTTAAGTTGCGGTAATCTGATTCTATTTACTGCCATTGTGCGTTAGAAAACTCTACCGTTTCTATTATTATATCTGCGGATTCTTCTGTTAACCCTGCTAGTTTAGCTAATTTATCTGATGCCTGCGCATTACCACGCGAGCTTTCTTGGTATAAATGTTCTAAAACTTCTTGTCGAAGTCCCTCCTTATCATCAAGATTTACAGTAGATGCATCTTTAACGGTTTCTTTTTTACGCCTAAACTCTGATAGCTCATTAGCGAACGCCCATAATTGTTTATTGTCTCCGTTCTTTAATTCGGAGTATATAGTCTGCGCGCTCATTTTTTGCTCCAATCTATCTTATCATAATTGGCTCTATATTTCTCTTTATCATATGATGCAAAATTATAATTTTCGCCCTCACGCCCTTCCCTACTTGCTTTCCAATTACGTTCCGCTTGGGCATCAGGAGTAAACTTATGTGGTATCTTGCTTTTATCGTTCACATTAGGACGGTAATATTTATTTTTTGGTTTCTTTATTTCATTCGTTTGTATCATCTAATTCCTCCGCATAACACATTAAGCATAGTTTTCTTTCTACACAACCATTTTCATCAAGGATTTCTATAATACAGTTATCCTTACTGTCTACACAATTACATGTCTCGCAAATCATCTTCGTCTACTTCTATAACTTCTTCAAAGCTAGTTCCGCAATAAGCACAAAATTTAGGTTCATTAATTCCTAAAGGTAAATCTAACGTATAAAAACTATGACCACAATCATAGCAAACGTAATAAGCCAAATCATCTATAACTAATCCCATGTATATGAATATATAGCGAACAAATTTTGGACGCAAGCCCAAAGTTCAAATTTTTGAAAGTTTTTTGAGGGTCAGAACTCTTTTTTAACGATGGGGGCGCTTCCCCGACCCTACCCCCCTTCCAAAAAAACTACATTATTGTATGCAAATATCAGTTGACAACACTATATATTGTGGTTTCTTGGTCAGTCGACCACAACATGTAGTCAAATCGTTTCTGAACGTCAAACAAGCATTGACATGGCTTATTGTAAGCTGATTTGTCTTTTATATTCACTTTAGTTTGGTGGCTTTTTCTGCTCTTTTTAGGTTTGTCTATAGGAAAAATTGAACCAACTATACGGTTTTCTGAAACTCTCATTTTAGCGTTATCGATACGTGATTTGCTGAATTGGCGGTGGCTCTGTTGAGGTGTGGCTCTGTTGAGGTGTGGCATGGGATGTGCTACGCGCGGGCGTGTATGGAGAGAGGCGTGTCTTAATAAAAAAGCTCCGAAGTTCCCTGTATGATTTCCCTATATGTATTCATGTATGTGTGCCTATGTATGCGCGTATGTATGATGACCACAAACGAAGGTCAAGTTTGCGATGGGCTTAACTGTGCGCCAATATAGATATAAAAGTATCGATTCCGACCCGAATAGATATAAAAATATCGATAATTTACGGCTGAACCCTTATAGATATAAAAATATCGATAGTTTCATTTTTTGGGATAGGTGGTTCAAAACTAGGGATTGACAGCTTTTTGAGTATATAGTAGTATATTTATTAAAGATTGAGGAATGAAGACTAAACACCGAGTCTATAAAAGGGAGTCACCTCCGACTGCTAATAACGTAAGTCGGTTGGAGCGTGCGGATGAGCGAAAGCGATACCTCCCGTACAGTGCGCAAGTGATGGCACGCAAGGTGGATAGGTTGCCCTAGACCTACAAAATTCGATGGGCGGTACTCTGACCAAACAGCTAGCCACACAAAAGCTAGCATTGAGCCACAGTCGGTGCATTTAATGTACCTTATTAGCGAAGTGACGACCGCCGTAATAGCTGTGAATCTCGATGAGTCCTTTCTTTCTGTTTAAACATTTTCAAGGGTTCGCAGTACCTTGTATTTGAGCGCATTACGATGCCGTACTAAAACTGCCAATTTTATTAAATAGGAGAAAAAACATGAAGATAGTAACTAGTATTAATATAAGAATAGGCGACATATCAATACCACACATCAAAAGGATGAAAACATTGTTCAGGTCAATGGGTTTGCCTATTCAGTGCAGATGCCACGAGTGGAACGGAGGCTATTATACGGCGTTAAATATTAACTTAAATAGAGCGATTAATTTGAATTTTACATCGGACGAGACCTCAGATAAATCTGCATTACCTAAACCATACAAAAGTAAAAATTACTAAATAGCATGGCTTGAGCGGGTCGCTCCCGTTCCCACTTTTTATTAACAGAAAGGAAAAACATGGAAGCACTAGAAGATAGAAAATTAGTTGTTCGATTCGACTTAAAGGATGTTATGTTATTTATCATCCCTGCGTTATTGACATCAAAATGTGACGTTAGCCATAGAATAGCCGAAACATTTAGCGAAGCTGTATTGAAGGATTATAATCTACGTGATGTGGGTTATCAGTTGTTAAATGAAGATAGTATCTATTCGCAAATGTGTGAGAACAGCCAAAGGCTTATTGATGACAAATTAAGTGAAGCAGAAAAGTTGCTTCTAGAAGACTAAACACATGAGCGGTGAGAGTCCGCTCCCAATTTTTAAAATAGGAGAAATAAAATGGATTATGTTTTATATAGTCTTATCCTACTTATTGCATGGGATTTAACATTCCCTGTAAAATAGTAGTACATCCTTGCGGTGTTTAGGTGAACCGCCAAATTTTATTAACAGAAAGGAAAAAAATGCAAAAGCTAATAACAAAAGCGATTAGTAAAATAACACCAAAGCTATATTCGCAAGAAGACGCAACAGACCCTATGGTCTATGCTAAATTCTTCCATCCTTACGGGTCAGCCGTATGGCTATTGCTAGAATTGGACGGTGATGAAAATCAAGCATTTGGTTTTGTCAGTCTAGGTCTAGGCGAGCATAATGATGAGCTTGGTTATTTTAATATAGACGAGCTGAAACGAAATAACGTTGAAAGAGACGTATATTTTGAGCCAATGCTATTATCTGAAGCGAAAAAGAAGTATATCTTCAATTCACCTTTAGAGAGACGCTTGCAAAATCTTGGCTAGCAAGGCATGAACGGGTCGCTCCCGTTCCCATTTTTAAAACAGAAAGAAACATAAACCATAACAAAGAAAGGGCAGTAATATGCTTATAATGAAAAGAAATCCGAGTTCCTTTGAGGAAAGCGGATTGAATTGGAAGTTGGAAGTTAGGAGTAATACGTATCCTATCTTTCAAATGAATGAGGGTTCTTATATATTAGATGATAAGGGCAAGAGAATAGTGGACAATACCAAAATTGGTACGGGTCATGCTACTCAAAATATTGTGCGCATGGACAATCAGGTGTGTGTCGGTACAATGAAAGGGCAATATAAAATTATTCAAAATTCAGCTACTTGGGACGCTTTGCATGAAGCGCTCGCGGGTGTGAAATTTGATATTGTCGGTTCGGGATACACGGGTGTGGGTCAACAGACTTTTATCCAAGCTAAAGTTGATGGCGATGACTTCAAAATTGATGGCGATGCATATAGTGGTTACATTACTATATTCAATTCGCACGATGGGTCTTGTGTGTGCAAAATAGGTGATACGTATATACGTGTTATTTGTCACAATTCATTAATGGACGCTTATCAATCCAAGCATAAGGCGAAAGTTGTTGTGCGCCATACTTCAAATGCTTCTATTAAATTCGAAGGAATGATGAGGGTATTAGAGGAGCGATATGACCATCGCAAAGCGTTTATTAAAAATATAGAACGCTTGGCTAACACTCCAATCACAGATAACAATGCAAAGTTATATTCGCTTGGTTATATGAATAGCACCGCTACTCGTAGCCAAAATAAAGCGAATCAAGTGCATGGTTTATTCCGTAAGGGTAAGGGTAACAAAGGCAAAACTTTGTATGACTTGTTTAATGGCTTCACCGAGTTCTATACTCATGGTGACTTATCAATAAAAAGAGATAAGAAAGCTACGGATAAGTTTACTCAAGACCAATGGAGAAGCTCTGAAATGGGTGCTAGTGCTAAAGTAAAAATAGATGTATTCAATAGATTATTGAATAATGATTCTATAGCTGAAACCATATCAAGAGGCAAAACATTACGTAAAGAGATTGCAAGACAATCCTAATTAATACACGAGCGGTGAGAGTCCGCTCCCATTTTTAAATAACAGAAAGGAGTAAAGCTTTGCGAGAGCTATGTGTTTGTGTCCATTGGTTTGGAACGTGAAAGACGTTGTAAAAATAATTAACCCGAGATATGAGAAATCAAACACAAAATCTCGCACCTTGACTGTAGGAGTTCAGTTGACGTTTGGCGATGTCGTCGTATAAATCGCCACCAATTTCATATAACAGAAAGGAAGTAACATGAGTATAAGTAAATCAATACTAGAGATAATTATACCTGCACTCATACAAATTGAGAGTGGTGGAAACGTTAATGCTATAGGCGATGGCGGAGAAGCGGTCGGTTGTTTGCAGATACATGAGATTATGGTTGATGATGTCAATCGTATAGCCAAAATGAATGGTTGGTGGTGTACAGGTGGTAGTGACGAATATCGTTATGATAAGTTTACATATGATGATAGGTATTTAAAATACGAATCCACTCAAATGTGTGAGATATATCTTAATTACTATTACAGTAAATATGTTAAATGGTATATAGAGCATGGTACTTTAAAGCTACGTCATCCACATCCATTTGACGTAGCTGAAATATGTGCAAGATTGTGGAATGGTGGCTACGAGGGATTAAAAAGAAATCCTGAACCTACCGATAAGTATTGGAACAAAGTTTTGCGGTTACTATAAACCGCACCAATTTAACATAAAGGATAAACAAATGATACATTGGAAAACAAAAGAAGAAATGGGAGAGGGATTCATCTATGATACAAAGATGCATAAGCATTTTGAATATAACGAGTTGACCTCTATTGAAGCACACGAAGTAAGTACTAGAAGAACAAAATATCTTATCAGAGATGTTTGGAGTATTAAACAACTCAAAGAGTTACAAGAATCAATTAAAGAAGCATTGAATAATGAATAGCTTAATGAACGGGTCGCTCCCGTTCTCAATTTTATATAACAGAAAGGAATGAAATGAAAGAAAAACCAAAACCAACCTACAAAGATTCAGTTGAATTGCTTCTTAAAGCTTGTCACATATTAACTGAAAAAGTTGATGAGCTTGAGATTAAAGTAGCACGATTGGAAAAAACAAAATGAATGATGTAACAAAAGATGAGTGTTATTTCTTTTTAGACTTGTTGCGAGAGTCGGGAGAAGTTAATATGTTTGGTGCGCCAAGATATCTACAAGATAACTTTGGTATCTCTAAAAACGAAGCTATTAAAGTTACAACAGAATGGATGGAAACATTTAAGGAGCGCAGTAAAGATGAAATAAAATAATCTAACCTGTCCTTAGCATGACAGATTAATTCACCTTGATAAAAGGCTACGCTTGACAGAGCGATATCTGTCCTAATTTAAATAACAGAAAGGATAAAGATGGTTAGAAATATATCATTAGAAAGGCAAGAAAAGAAAAAAGATGCGTTTGTAAAGTTAGCTAACACAAGAGTAAATCTTATATTGGATACGATGGATTTACTTGGCAATCTTGCAAACAAAAATAACTACTGTTATTCCAATGAACAGTCTCGTCAAATTATCGATACGATTGAAAGAAAGTTAAAGTTTGTAAAATCAGCTTTTGATGGTAAAGTAGTTATAAAGAAGAAATTCGAATTATTATAATACTTTGTTAAACGAACCATTGCCTTTAGTGAGCAAGTCAAAGTATTAACTCTAACGTTGCGTTGGAGTCTAAACTAAATTGCGGTCTTTGGTGCAGACCATAAATAGCACCACTAATTTAACTAACAGAAAGGAAAGAAATGAAATTCACAACGAGTAATAGTATATTCGGAACAATGGAGGAAGTAATACATCATTGTAATAAGTATTGTTTGAAGCCTAAAACAAATTACGATGGTGACGCGTTTGAAGAGTGGGTAACATTAGATGTACCTAAAGTAGTCACTGTGACATTTTTTGTTCAGTTTGAGGAAAAATCTGAACGTGAAGAGTGGCAAAAATATTGGAGCAAAAGATGTATATAATAGTAGCCAAAGAAAAAGGGCAACCTGATATGTACAAGTGTCATAATCTTTCTTGGTCAAACAAGTTAAAGAAGGCGCAAGTGTTTCCGACAAGAGATGAAGCATACAGTCAAGTTATTAAACTTCAAAAGGAGTTGAAAATCTTGCATATGAATAATATTTATGTTTCAGTTATACCTAAAAATTACTTAACGCAAGGAGAAAAAGATGGCAAACAAAGGCATCGTAATAGAATACAACAAAAACAACGATACATATAAGTTACGTGTACCGAAGTTTAAAGTTGTTGAGCATGATGAAAATCATTATGAAATTCATCTGTCTCACGAAGAGATGGGTGATTGTCATTGGTCAGTGGAGTGTACAGCTTTGGAAGACAAAGAGTATGTTGATTCTATGCTTAAACAAGAGATAGCTATGAAAGATTATCAATCTGACCTAATGAGCCAAGCAACAAGAGACAATACTGAATAGCCTTGTGGGAGCTATATCCCACACCAATTTCATAACAAAAGAAAGGAAAACAATGAGAGAGTTCCAAGTGGCAGGCATTACATTCGCATTAGATAGGATGCCTGAATTAAAACAAAGTAGACCGACAGGTGCAGTCTATTTCATAGCTGAACCCGACAATGAGTATGATGCTAACGCTGTTAAGATACAGCTAGCTGACGGTGTTCAGATTGGTTATGTTCCTAAAGGCGCATATCAATCTTTAGCTAAAGAGATAGGCGAAGGTGTTATTGTGGAATACAAATACCACGATAAATCTAAAGGTTGGAATGATGAACACACGGGTAATCTTAAATCTATTACCGTAGGTATAGAAGCAGATGATGAGTTCGGTGATATCATAGGGGCAAGAATGCTTCGATGTACGAGCTTCTTATCTTACTTCGATTGCTATGGCGGCGGAGATGGATTAATTCGTTGGGCATTTAATCAAGGTAATACATTCGATGAGTATCAAAAAGCTCTTGAAGAAGTTACTCAAGCAGGTACAGATATGCACGATGAAATAGAACAATTCTTTTCTATAGAAGAGAGTGATACTTATAAAGATGAGTTCGGAAATCTAGAAGTACCTAAAGTTATGGGTAAGTTTGAACATTTACCTGAAGGTTTTATTAACTTTTATAATAAGTTTAAGCCTGAAGTTGATTGGATGGAAGAACGATTCAGAGATACAAAGCTATTAGTTACGGGTCAACCTGATTGGGTAGGAGATATTACCTACAAAGGTAGACGTGTACGTGCGGTTGTAGATTGGAAATCATCCAAGAAGCCTAGCATGAAGCACAAGTTACAAGCTTCAATATATGCTTGTAATATTAATCCTGCTCCCGAAGTAGCTATGATAGTTGCGTTTGGTGCAGATAATAAACAAGGGTATAGTGTTTCTGTGTTAGAAGCAGAGCAAATCAAACAAAACTACATCGGTTGTCAGTATATCCGTAAAGCTATGGATACGATTGGTGTATGGATAGATGAGAGTAAATTCTTATGATATATACTGAAGGTGAGTTCGGCATTTTTCCTGCGAAGGTGGTGCGTGGTTTGAGTCCTAATAAGCAAACCATATTAGCTTGGTTAATATTCCATACTAATAATCAGACAGGTGTAGCCTTTCCTAGTATCAATACATTGTGTGATGAATGCGGTATTAAAAGTAGAACAACTATGATTAATACCCTTACACAATTAGAGAAGGATGGTTACATTAAAAAGAAACACCGAAGACGTGAAGGTGGTGGTTATACAAGTAATGAATATGAGGTGTACATTAAACGTACTAGCCCTAGTACAAAAAAGAAACAAGGGGTAGTTCAACAAATGGACACTAACTATAAGAATATTAACCAAAAGAAATTAGAACATTGGAGTCCTACTTTCCAAAAATGTTGGGATGATTATGGCAAGAAAGGTAACTATAAACAAGCATTAAAGTATTGGTCAGAGCTTACTTCGGAAGATAGATTAACTATCGAGAAGAAGATACCTTTATATGTAGCGTCAACTCCCGATAAAAAGTATAGAAAGTTCTTTCAAAATTGGATTAATCCTGATAACTGTAGTTTCTTAGATGATATAGAATCTACAAAGGAGGTATCTAATGAAGTGAAAGGCTTTAATGTTTGATAGGTTTGTGCGTACCTTAAACGCACACCAATTTACAACAGAAAGGAAAACTATGAAAAAGCGTAAGAAAAATAAAAAGCAAATCGCTAAAGAAAAACAGTGGCGTAGACAAGTATTAGCTTATAGTAGAGATAGATGGGAAGAAACTGTCGGCTCTATAACAGATAAATACTTACGGCGTAAGGTAGCGTGTATCGTATGGTGGGATTGTTATAAGCAAGAGGAAGATGAAGACTTATCTTATCTTGTTAAAGAGATGAGGATGTATGCCTTTGACAGTCCTAAACAAGAGAAGTATGGTGCAAATAACTTAATAAGAGAATTAATTAGATTGGGATACCCATCTAGTCATGCTCATATTAGAATACTAAACCCAAGCGCGAGAGGTTAATATGGAAATTAAACAACCACATGATAATAATTCAGAAAAAGGTTTGTTAGGTACTCTATTGTTAGACCCTGACGGAGCATGTGGCAAACCTTCTGTTCAGCAAATAAATCCTAGTGATTTTTATACTTCCCTTCATAAGAATATATTTAAACATCTTATGAATATGTATAAGGATGGTGAGGTTATGGATTCTATTACCATGAATAAATACTTGGTCGATAAAGATGTATTTAAAAATACAGATGAAGGCTTGCGTATATTGGATGAGTTAAAAGATGTTCCATTAATCGCCGCACATGCTGAAGAATATGCTAATAGTGTTAAGTATGTTAGCGATAGGCGTAGAGAGATTTTGATATATCAAAAGGCTCTACTTAAATCACAAAACAATCAAGAAACTACAGATGAAACCATATCAGAATTATCTAATTTAAAATTAGGTATATCGCAAGAGTCTAATATGGAGACACTGACAGAGGAATGGTTGAACAAATGTATCGAAGGTACTATCGGTCACTTTAATTGGTGGTGCGAGGAATGGGATAGAACATTAGGCTTATTATCTAATGAGCTTATGATATTCCATGCTCCTCGAAGTACAGGTAAAACAGCATTAGCCCTTCAATGGTTATTACAAGCGCACCGCAAGAAACATAGAGTTCCGTTTGCATCTATAGAGATGTTGAAAGAGGAATTATGCGGTAGGTTTGTAGCTAACATAGGTCAGGTTAATAGCTATAACATACGTACTAGAGGTATGGTAACCCAAGATGAACAATCTAAAGCTAAAAAAGCTATAGATGAATTACGTATACTTAATCTTTGTATAAGAGATAAGTCGATGACCATAACACAGATATGTGCATGGGCTAGGTCTCAAGTACGAGAAGGTGTCAGTTGTATTATGATAGATAATCTGCTGTCTATATCAGATGGTGGCGTTAGATACCAAAGCAAGACTATAATGTATGACCATTTCATACGTGAGTTAAGAAACTTGAGGGATAGTTTAAAAGTTCCTATCATATTACTTGCTCATCCTAATGAGGAAACAGGTCGTGTAGCATGGAGTAAAGATGTAGAAAACTTTGCTGATGTTATACTGTATATGGCTAATGTTCCTTACGAAGGTATTGAAGTTAATGGTAAGCATATAGATTACATTGATGATAAGCGTGGGAGACATGTGCTGATTAAGTTTCAGAAGAACAGACAAGGCATAAGCCCGTGGGCATCGTTAATGTTCCAATTAGAAACACAAACATTTGAGCATATCAAATGGGAAGAGGTATAAGAAAGTACCTTGCATAAAAAATAAGTTATGATATACTTATTAACAGTTAAAGAAAGGACAAACTATTATGGGATTAACTAATAGCACAAGTAACAGTAAGATAGTAACTATAGTGAAAGGGAAATTTACCATCAGATTAACTGATGATTCCGATGACCCTAAAGCCGTAGAACGTACACTTGAGAAAGGTGTAAACGCAGGTAAAGTTGTTAAGGAGTTACAGTACACAGGTATAGAAGGAAAGATTACATCAGCTTATATTGATGAAACAGACTTCGGTACTAACTTTATAACTGTACTTCAAGATGACGAAGGGCAAAGCTTCCGATTGCAAATGCCACTAGATTCTCAATTCTTTGGTCAGTACGCTAAGCGTATGCCTAACATAGACAAAGATATGCCTTTGTTTTTAGGTTTAGGTTATGACCGTGAACGACAAAGAAACTTCTTATTCGCTAAACAAAATGGCGAAAAGGTTTCTTTTAAGTTTACTAAAGATGAGCCTAATGGAATGCCTCAACCGACTACTAAAAAGGTACAAGGTAAAGAGGTATGGGATTGGACGGAACAAGAAAACTTTTTATATGAAGTTGCTATGGAGTTTGCGGACTTTGAATCAGTAACTGAGGAAGGTAATGATATTCCGTTCTGATGCCTAAGTTACCACATAATAGAACATGGTACACAAAGAAACTTGTAGCGAAAGCTAAGAAGTGTGTTAAATACAGAGACAACTACACTTGCCAAAAATGTAACAAATATGTTGAGGGAAGTAATTGTCATGCAAGCCATGTTCTTAATGTGGGAACTCATAAAGCATTTGAATTAGACCCTGAGAACATGAAGGTTCTTTGTGGGTATTGTCACTTACATTGGTGGCACAAAGATGTTCTTAATGCAACAGAATGGTACAAGGAAACATTTCCTGATAGATATAAATATCTTATGGAAGCATGTAAAAAGAAATGGAAAATACCTACATCAACGCTTGCTGAACTTCACGAGAATACAGAAACTGATGGTAGTGACTACGGTGTTAAGTATTTTGCAACTATACAGAGGTTATTAAATGAGAATGTATGATGATAGTGACGCTATAGCGTTTATTCTAGGAATAGTTTTGTTAAGTATGATATTTGTTTGGGCAATGGAGATGATAACAAAATGAAAATATTACCTACAGAAAATAAGAAAAGGAAATTAATAAAGATATATTCAGGTGTAATTAAATACTTTCCTAGAGCTTTATGTGCAGTAGCATTAAGAAGCGCGGAAGGTAGCGAACAATTACATCCACATGAGCCGATGCATTGGGATAGAGATAAGAGTCCTGATGAATTAGATTCAATGATGCGGCATATGTTAGACGAAGATTGGGAAGCTGTTGCGTGGCGCGCTCTTGCAAATTTAGAAAAGAAGATAGAAGATAAAATTGAAGAGGAGCGAGAAAGAGATGGAACACAACAGTGACTTTAGATATGACTTAAAGGTCGGACAAGAAGGAGAGAATGCCTTAGCTGAAATACTTCAAGGCTCTAAAATAGAAGTGAAGAAAGATATTAAAACAAAAGAAACAGGAAATGTATTCGTTGAATATGAATCGAGAGGTAAACCTTCAGGTATAGCAAATTCGCAATCAGAGTTTTATTGTTTTATAGTAGAACATTTAATGATAATAGTACCATTACAAGAATTAAAAAAACTAGCACGTAAATATTATAAAACCAAAAGAGATGTAGTTGGAGGAGATAACAACACAAGTAAGGGTATACTCATATCCTTAAAAGAATTAGTAGATATAAAGGAGAAAGTATGGCAATAAAAATAACAGTAGAGTTCGATGATTTAATCGTAGGTCGTAAAGATAAGATGGCATTTGATAAACATGACTTCCTTAATATGGTTCACGAAATTATGCATAGCGTCTTTGAATTAGAAAGTAATGAAGAGGTAGTTATTAGAACAAAACTTCCACCACCTACTCCTGTAGGAGAAAGAGCGGCAACTGAAGGTATGTAATTATACAAGTTGTATTCTATATTGATGAAATTGGTTAGCATCAAAATCAGTTTCTAACTTCTCACTTGCTTCTTTCAAAATATTATTCCTATCAAATCCTTTTTGTTCTATATTTACTGATTTACCTGATTCAATGTGAACAATATTATACATAGATATACTCCCTTATTAAGTTTAAAAGTTAATGGGGTTTAGAAGTTTTAACACCGAACCCCGACGGCGCAGAAAGGGAATGAAATGCCCTTAGGTTTACTTCTTAACCTATTTACTTAACTTGTTTAGTATAAGTAGTTCCTCTGTAATTAAAGGTTACTTCCATAGCATTATCTCCTATGTTAGCGTTCCTTCGTACACTTTGTACTACTTCCGTCTCTTGCGAGATGAACGTATTACTTTACTTGGCTCGAGCCAAAATAAAATCCTACGAGTGCAAGCATAGTTTGACGTACTTCAGGTAGTAAAACATATCCTTGAAGTTCTGTCCAACCATTACCCTTATTAAATAAATCTCCAATAACAAATCCTAATAAACCACCATCTCCACTTTCTGCTTGTACAGTTATAGGTTCGTTAAAGAAAGCCATAATGAATGGTGCAAATATAACAGCAAACAATGTACATAAAGCTATGGTGCGCCTAACAATAGCGCCTGCTTCTCCTCCTCTTTTTGCCGCTCTATCTGCTGAATCATCAGCCGCACCTTGTTTCTTTAACATGCCTTCTAATTGTGCTGACTGCGCTTGAGCTTGTGCCGCTATAAGTTTCATAACGAAACCGCTAACACTACCACCTAACATTGCTAATATTTCTACAGGCATAATAACCCCTTAATCTGTGTTAATTTTTCTTGCAAATTTTTTACCCGTTTCAGACAAGTAAAGATTTTCATTTCCTATAAATTTAGCCATTAAAGTAGCCATTTTATTTTGTCTTTTATTCATTCTTTCTTTACCTTTGGCAATTCCACTTGCTTTTTCAAATTTTGTTTGAATTTGTTTTTTATTTTGTTTGCTGTTTGTTTTTTTAGTAGCAGGTTTTTTTGTTACTTGCTTAATCTTTTCTTTTTTTAATTTTTTATATATCATTTAAATACTCTCCATCCTAGTGCGGCTAGTGCCGCTAATAATAATCCAATAAATAAAGCACGTCCGATAAACAAAGACATATCATCTACTACTTTAAGTATCTTACCAAGAACAGGAAGGTGTTTGCTCGATATATATTTTTGAGCAGTCTCTAACCATTCCTTTTCTTTAACTGTTAATTCACCATCTTGTTTTGGCATTTTCCTATCCTTCTTGCAATTAATAAACTTAAAGCGCCTAAACCTATCAACCCTGCTGTTTCAGGTTCGGGTATAATACTTAATGGTTGGTCGCTTGTTATTGTAAAATCTACTGTACCTACAACGTATGGGTCGTAAGATGTAATGATGGCTACAAGCTGATTGTTGATTGTTACATCATCAAGAAAGAAATATAATCCTTCAGGAGAATCTTCATTGCCGTCATCATCTTCATCAAACAATACTAACTGTACGTTAGCACTACCAAAGCCATTAAAAGCAGGTTGCTCTACTGTATATAAATAAAGGTATGGGTCGTTAAAATCATAGTGAGGATTGCTTGAGCTTAAATCAGCATCATAGTTTTCAAAGGTAAGTGTGGCTGTATTGTCAGAATAAATATAAAACATATCATAATAGAAAGGTTGTTGATTAACATATACCGCTTCACCTTGTGTTAAGTTAGCCCGTAAATCATAGATATAATCTCCTTTAGCAACAGACGCTAAACCCAATAGCAATAAGAATGCTACGACTATCCATATTAACTCAATGTACTTATATATTTTCATTTCTTAAACCAATTTATTAGCTTATAA
>VTLG01011293.1_pt1 | contig 27458 bp, 32 predicted proteins | sample 4694571 | NCBI WGS metagenome assembly VTLG01 (sample SAMN12604809, study PRJNA352737) | marine metagenome | biome: ENVO:00000447; feature: ENVO:00000209|ENVO:00000569|ENVO:01000036; material: ENVO:00002151; isolation source: viral sequences binned using virsorter ...
AGTGCCATTAGATACTCATTTCCTTTGGAAAATAAGGTGTATAACCTTTGTGTTTAGCTTCTTCATCATCTTCACCCAATAAACCTATTACTTCAGGAACATAGTGTATTAGTAATCTTTCCACTCCTTCGTGAAGTGTCTTCTTACTCATGGCACAACCTGAACAGGCTCCAGCCATTTGTAGTCTTACAATACCTTTTTCATAGGAAAGAAAATTAATTTCTCCTCCATGTGTTGCGACATTATCTTTTACTTTAGATTCTAAAGTAGCTTTAATATCTTTTATAATTTCTTCAGTACTTCTTGCTTTACCCAGTTCCATAGTTAATAATTATATCCCGTTGTGGGTTGATTGCTATCTAAAGCTTGAAACAATTTTTTATGTTGGTCCATGATTTCTTCATCTTTATCCATCATGTCTTCCATTTTATCTTGTAATTTTTCTACGTGTCTTTCTAACTTATCAACTTTGTCGAGTTGGACTGCTTGAGTTGTAGAAAGGTCAAACGTACGAGTAAGTGTCCAGCCGGCTAACGCCAACAAGATTCCCACCAACAGAGTCATTAATTTTTCAATCATGTTTTTTCCATTTCCAAGTTTGAGTCACCGATTGCTTTTGTTGAAGCTTATCATTCTTAGAATCTGTTTCTGTAGTACCATACTCTATTTTTGTCTCATGGGGAACCATATTGTAACTACATCCAACTAGAAGTACTAGGGACAATGCTAGGATAATTATTAAAGCTTGTACCCACTTTTCAGTTATTTGATTTCTTTTTCTTGCGAGTCTTCTTCTTCTTAAAAGCTTTAAAGTTTTGTACTTCATTTTCAATACCTGATACCTTTTCTTTAAGAACTGCAACATCAGACTTAAGTCCAACAGTAGTTGTGAGACTCCATCCAGAGAGGGCAATGAGAATAGCCAAGAGTGCGGTGATGATTTTGTCATTTATCATTGGCAGCTTTCACATTCTCCTGTGTCATCTATCACTAAACCACCATCATTTTCAAAACTTTTATCTTCTTCTCTACCATTGCAATCACAGTTGGTACATTCACCTTCTGCATTTGGACAGTGGCACATTTTATTACACTTTTTACAGAACCTCTCAGTCATTTTGCCTTTTATAATTATTTAATAACTAGTTCGTATATTATAATTGCAGCTATAATAACACCAATAGTAACCTTCTTATTAGTTGTAACTAATGTCCAGATTTTCTTAGTGTATTGTTTAACTTTTTCCATAGTTTTCTCCTATTTTATATTACCCCAACTCGTGCCATATTCATAGTCTATTTTATTGGGGACCTCAAGTGTTACAGCACCTTCCATTATTTGTTTTATTTTGGTTGCCATCATATCATTTTCTACTGATATATCCAACTCATCATGTACCTGAATATGTGGTATAATACCTTCTTTATAAAGCTCTAACATAGCTTTTTTAGTCATATCTGCCGCACTTCCTTGAATTAATCTGTTTAAAGCCTTGTATGTATAGGCTCGTTTAATCCCCGGTCCGTGTTCCCTGAGTGCATCTTCGTGAGATAATGCTTTATGGATCCCGAATTGATTTGGTTCCCATAATGGAAAACGACAAAGTCTTCCAAGTAACGTTCTAATTTTTCCAGAGTCCTGGGCTCTATACATTACATTATCCATAAGTTGTTTAACAAATGGTACTTTGTGATGATATTTTTTAAATAGTTCATCAGCCTTATCTTTACTAACACCTAACTCTGCTTGTAATTTATTTTTTCCCATACCATAAAATAAACCTAAATTGATAGTTTTAGCTTGTGATCTAGGTATCTCTGCCATGTCTGCAACAATGTCATGAAAATCTGCATTCCCTTCATTATATGCTTCAACAACCTCATTAACCCCATATAAACCCTGTAAAGATGCATAATGCACAACGAGTCTGGGCTCTTGCTGAGAATAGTCAAAACAACCCCATCTATGGCCCTCCTCGGGTATAAATAAGGACCTAATAGCAGGTCCAAGTTCCTTGTTCCGTGCTGGAATTTGCTGTAAATTTGGGTTTGAATACGAAAATCTTCCGGTTACTGTTCCTCCATTATCAGATCTAAGTTGGTTTATTTCTGAATAAATCCTTCCATTATGTGAGTGTTTTAGTATAGTATCTATAAAAGTGGTATGAGCCTTATTGATTTCTCTGGCTCGGGCTATTTGTTTCACTAGTGGGTGTGGGTGATTCTGTAAAAAGTTTTTAGTAAATGATGGAGAATTTGTTTTTTCAGTGTGGTCAAAAGGTAGGTGAAGTTTTTGAAAAACTTTCGCAATGGAACGTGCAGCCCATATTTGAACATCTATTGATGTTTCTTTTTTTACTTTTAATAAGCATTCTTTTTCTTCTTCTAGTAACTTGCCTTTTAATTGGTGAGCTTGTTCGATATCTACACGGACTCCTAAAAACCGCATGTCAACGAGGCAAGGAAATAAATCAATTTCTAAAGAGAAAATAGATTTTAAATCTTGATTTAAAATTTCTTTTTTTAAATATTTCCACAATTCTAACGTTATCTCCGCATCTTTTTCTGCATAAGCACCCACATACATAGCTGGTAATTTATACATCTCTGCTTTAGGGTCTACCCCCCATGATTTTGCTGCTTCATATAGTGCAGCTTCATCTTTACCTGTTCCAATGTATTCTCTTGAACAAGAATTCAAATCATATTTTCTTCTGTTTTCATCTACAAGTGCTGTTGCTATCATTGTATCAACAATAGGACCTTTAACTTCAAGACCTTCTGATCTCAACCAACACACGTCATACATTGCATTGTGAAATATTTTAGTGGCATCACTTTTTAGAATAGTTCTAAAATAATTTAATATTTTTGTTTTATCCATATTTCCGCCACCTTCATGAGCGATTGGATAATAAGCAGACCATCCTTCAACAGCTATAGCTATTCCAGTTATATGTCCTCGTTTTGTAATAGAACCTGAACCCATTTTAACTAGGTCCGGATCTTTAGTCTCTAAGTCAATAGCTATCTCTTTGTATTTAGATAAATCTGGAAAATCTTCCGGTGGAACCCATTCAGTTTGTGGTTTAAATAGTGGCATTTGCATCATTCTGAGTACCCATCTATTGCTTTCGGGTGAAAGTTCTTTCTCTCCTTAGTTTGTCTCACTGATTCCTTATAAGATTCTTCTAATTCTTTTTTCTCTTTTTCAGCTTTGTCTAGAAAATCTTCTTTGATGTTGTAGAATGTATATTTTAATGTTAGTTCTTCACCGTTAGTAATATTTCTTAATGTAACTAAGTTCCATTTGTCGCTAATAGAACCTTCAGCTTTCATTTCTACTTTGACACAATTAGCATTTTCATCACAATTAATAAAACCACCTAATGGTGTTCTAAAAATTTCACCATCAACTTTAATATGAGTTGTTCCTAAATTTGTCCCTTGAGCAATCCCTGCTGTTGCAAATAGCCCCAAACCATTGATTAAAGAGGGTTTTATAGTAAGTCTGGGAGGAAGAGGATTATACATCAGAATAATCTCTTTCTATAATCATTTCAATGAAATGAATAGCTTTTAATAAATCTTGTTTGCCATCTTTATGGGGGTGCCTACATACATATTTAATAACATTGCCCTCAGGAAATAACATTTTGTTTTCAATCACAAATTTACTGGGTTGAATCTTAAATCCCTGGTAGTGATTCCCTCCAATTTGTTTATCGTAAGAACTCATATTCGATACCCCTTATAATTATCTTTAGGTCTTATAATATGTAATGTTTTTTTTGTTCGTGTTGCTCCAACATAAAACAATCTCTCTTCATCATCAGGATTATTTTCATAACCCTTCATTGTGTTTTCTGTTAGATCAGTTAGTAAGACAACATTGTCTGACTCGCCACCTTTAGCTCCGTGTATAGTTGATAGATTAATTCTAGGATTTTGATTTAACTTCTCTCCATTATTTTTCATTGATCTAATATATTCTACTCTTCTGTATGGTGCATCATCAAAAGCTTCATACCAAACCTTATTAGTTTTTAAACCATGCTTATTCTTTAATGCATCTATACCATAAAAAGATTCTTTTGCCATACCTAACAAACCTTTTTTATTTCTATGTTCAGGTGTCATATAACTATAAATTTTTTCTATAGATTTGTATGGAACTAATTGCCCCTTTCTTAAATTTTCATAATCAGTTATTGCTTGATACAAATCTGCTTCATAATTTCTTTTGTTTCTATTTTTAAAATACATTCCATCTTCATATAAAACTTTTTCAATATCATTTAATTGATGATTAGTTCTACTTAAAACTAACCAGTTTCCTTCTTTCAAATTTATTTGATCAAAACTATCATACCATTTTATTTCACCTTCTCTCTTAGAAGGTAGCCAGTCCTTATTGATTCTTTTTGAAATTCGATGTACAATGTTGGCCGCTAATTTATGAATTTTAGCAGGTACTCTAAACGATTGAATTAACTGGTTTACTTTACCATCTAATGCAATAAAACTATCCACATCTGCACCTGCCCATCTAAATATTGCTTGATCATCATCACCTGCAACAAAAGAATCTTGTGTGTTATCCCAAATGTTTCTGGCCATTTGCCATTGTACTTTAGATAAATCTTGTGCTTCATCTATAAATGTTACATCAAATTTGGGACACCTATCACTTTTAATAAATTCTGTAATCATGTCATGAAAATCTATCAGACCATATTCTTTTTTATATTTTTTTATTTCCTGGTCCAAGATAATTAGTTTTTCTCTCGAGACTTCTTTAGTATGTTCGCCCATGTCATACTGTTGCATAACTGAAATCTCTTTATGTCTAGCTTTATCTATAATACTTAATTCCTCACTATTAGAAGTAAAGAAAGCATTCCCTTCATCATGCTCCCATGCAGGTACAGACAAAGGAAGTTTTAGTTTCTCTCCTAGATCTTTATAATGAAATGGTTGCATTACATTTTCTTTTTTTAAACCAAGTCTTCTAAATGCTAGAGAATGTAAAGTTCTAAAATGCGGTAGGTCCTCTTCAGTTAAATTAAATTTTTTTATTGCTCTATCCCTTGCTTCGTGTGCAGCTTTTTGAGTAAAAGCAAAATAACCTATTTTATCAGGATCAGTTTCTTTCAAATAATCATCTACTTTATTAAGTAATGTATGAGTTTTTCCAGTACCTGGTGGCCCTAATACTATTGTTTTCATTAATATGGGTCCTTTGGTTTATAGCCTGGTGATTTAAATTCTGTTTTTGTATTGTTAAATTTTTTAACATACATAACTTTAATACTTTTACCACTAGCATCTATTACTTTAATCTTTGCATCAAACCATTCTTTCATCCAAGCTGAAGTTTTTTGATAGTCATGCGACCATCTTCTTCTTTGTAAATGGTCATGAAAAAAATGTCTAAATTTAAAATAATGATTTTCATCATCACTCCAAACATTTCCTCTTTCAATATCCTCTTTTCTTTTTGTTTGTCTTCTATCACTACAATAATCTTCTAAGTGTTCTCTTAATTGATCTTCTGTTTTCATTCCTTCAGGGGCATCTATAATTTCTCTGGTTGCTAGTAATCCATTCATTAATTGTTTCCAATCTTTAGTTTTTAAAGTTGGTGGTAACATCCCTACTCCAGCTATACATGCTTCCTCAAATAAGGATTGTTGTCTTAAATGTTTAGGACTATCTAATCTTAATCTTTTACCATCTACATTTAAATAATAATAAGGGTGTTCTAATTGAATTTCTTGGAGATCACTTAATTCTGGAAATGTTGGTGCATCTCCTATTCCATATTTTCTTCTTTTACATAATGTTTTATCGCAATGACTACACATTGGTTCATCTTTACATTTAAATCCCCAATCTTTTTTCTCATGTTGTCTTTTAATTGTATCAATTTCTTGTTGATCTAAATCCCCTACCATATAGTTTTCATGAAACCATGAGATTTTTTCTTTCCAGTTCTTCCATTTCTTTTTAGCAAAAACCCCAAAATGAAATAAAGCTAAATTTCTATTGTCTGCAATTTTACTTGAAGCTAAGGTTTCAATGCACGGAGGCCCATCAGAAAATTCTGATTGGGGCCTCTGCACTTTTATGGAACCGACATCTAGTTGTTTTACGTTATTAATGATCCCATAAAATTCTTCTAAACTCGCTGCTGTACCATCTTCTTTAAAAGCATATCTTGTTGTATCATCACCTTTAAAGTAAGGAAGATTCAAAAAGTTTCCTGTATCTTCTTCTGATTTTAATTCTATTTGTTTTGGAAAGACTTCTGCGTTTGCAAACCCTAATATAGCTCTTATCTCTAAAAGCTTATCTCTCATTATTTTCGCATCAATAAATTTTTGAGAAAATAAAAATATATGTGCACCACCACTTTTAGATCTACATACTATTAATGGTAATTTTAAAATTTTAATTTTAGATAATAATTTTTTGTGATCAAAACCTGCATATGAATCTACATCAATACATCCCCATATACATTGATTGTTATCATTAATGGGAATAATTCCTAATGTAGGTTCTACACCTTTTAGATGATTTTCGTAATGACTTGAGGTAACTGGTTCTCTTTTAACAAAAGATTTTCCTTTTAACTTTTCTCCATTTGCTGGTTGCACATTAATGTAGGTGCATCCATGAGCCCTCTTTAATCCATCAAATATCTTTTCAAACTGTGTCATAATTCTGTATAAGAGGCGCTTTCACTCTCGCTCCGGCGCCTCTCGTTGCAACTATTCCCTTAAGGAATTGTTTAATAAGGAGTTGACTCCGAGTTTACAGAATCGGATCCATGTTTAGCTTTTACATTTCCCTTTGATATACTCAAAGAAAAACCTTTAGCTTGATCATAGATCGCTCTATCTTGTACAGGACTTACTTTATCTACGTCCCAGCCAAACCATGTTCCTTTGTCGTTAGACTGTTGAACAGTAGTCAATTTATATACATGACTATATGTTGGTGGAGTAAATAAACCAGTTTTACCCTGTAGTTTGATACCCATCATCATTGTGTTCCATTTACGGCTAGTCTTTAATTGAGTAGCCTTCATAGTAATCAATGCTGTGCTAGGATTGTCGCCGAGTAACATTACGAAATGACTTGCAGTATTCTCAAGATAATTACCGTTTGGTAACCTATCTTTATTCATAGCATCTCTTTTAGCTGATGCTACTGTGTTAGAATCTACAGCATGTACTGCTACTGGTGCGCCCATACTTTCTCCTCTATCCTTCCATTCCACGTATTCTCTTTTATAAAAACACGGAATTACTTGGATACCTTTTGTACCGTCATAAAGTTCATTTGTGACAGTGTTTAGGATCATACCGGGCTGTGCCCCCTCGATATGTTTAGCATGTCTCGTATTTACTTCCGGAGACAGCTGTCCTAGAACTTTCAGAAATGGTAATGCAAGATCTTCTTGCGACATTGACTGAAAGCCAGCATTCGCATCATCCTCAAATAGAGTAGCTGATGGAAGCTTTGCGTTTATCTTTGGGATAACCGCCGTTTGTTTTGCTTCGTCGTTCATTGTTATTGTTTCTTTGTTAATTTGGTACGGTTTCCTACATACACGTTAAATACGTCCATTGGCATTTCTTTTCCTGCCTCAATACGCTCACGGACTAGCGCTTTTAAAGTCATGGGTTCTACCTTCAACTTTTGTGTTGGTTCGAACCCCTGACTCTTTGCAAGGTTAGCATAATCTACCGCCTTGTTATCTTCATGACGTCCAAAGGAAACGACAACATCATTTTTAATAATGTCGCCTAGGCCATTGTCACGAAGCCATTTATATGCAGCTTCTCTGTTCCTCACAGAAATGCTTGCACTATAAAAAGGTTTAACGTCAACTGATGATCCATCAGTTAACTTTAAAGAACTTAATCCCATCTCTGATAACAGAGTTGGAATTACATCTTCTGAAATTCTTGTAATCTCTTTTTGAGTTTGTTTTATTTTTTCTTCTTGAGATTTTACTTCTGCTTCTAAATCTCTTAATCTTAAAACTTGATCTGATAATGATTTTATTTCTTTAGTTCTTGTTAATATTTCTTCTTGGTCTTTCTCAAAATCTATACTCATTATTCTATCTCTCCTTTTTCATATAAATGAATTGTTATTGGATAGTATTTACTTTCTTGTTTGTCCCATTTTAATAATTTATATTTGCCATTTGTTATATCACTAACAATTGAACACGCAACTCCAATTATTGCGGGATCTCCTGTTAAAAGTAAATAATCATTTTCATTAAAATTTTTTAATCCTTGTCTTAATTTAAAAATTAATGGACCAGGTGAAAAAATTATTTGTGAAAGTTCCGGAAGAAGAAATTTAAATTCACCATAATCACGTGCACCTAAAATATTTATTTTAGGCCTGCCGTCTCTGGTGCCTGCAATTTCTTGAATAACATAAACTATATTTTCTGCTTTCATGTATTGACTTATATATTTTTTTAATATAATGTCAAGACCATAGAAAGAAAAATTTATGAATTATAAATTTAAAACGAAACCGTATAAGCATCAACTTGATGCTCTTGAAATTTCTTGGAATAAAGAAGTTTATGCATATTTTATGGAAATGGGAACTGGAAAAACAAAAGTTCTTATTGATAATATGTCTATGCTTTATGACCAAGGAAAAATTGATGGCGCCTTAATTGTGGCTCCCAAAGGAGTAATTGGTACGTGGTATTATCAAGAAATACCTCAACATTTAGTAAAACATGTCGAAAAAAAGGCATTATTATGGCAATCAAATTTTACAAAAGAATATTTTAAAAAACTAGAAAACCTTTTTAAATCAGACACTGATTTGCATATTTTAATTATGAATGTTGAAGCTTTTAGTACACAAAAAGGTGTGGAGTTTGCGTCTAAATTTTTATCTTCTCACAATAGTTTAATGGCTATTGATGAAAGTACTACTATTAAAAATCCTAAAGCTAAAAGAACAAAAAATATTATTAGATTATCTAAGTTAGCAAAATATCGAAGAATAATGACGGGTTCTCCTGTGACTAAAAATCCTCTGGATTTATTTAGTCAATGTGAATTTTTAGATCCATTCTGTTTAGATTTTGCTTCTTATTATTCTTTTAGAAATAGATACGCGGAAATGCGTACAGCTAATTTTTCTGGGAGAAGTGTTCAAATCGTGGCAAAATTTCGTCATCTTGATGAACTTGCAGAAAAATTAAAACCTTTTTCTTACAGAGTTTTAAAAGAAGATTGTTTAGATCTTCCTGCAAAAACTTTTATGAAAAGAACAATAGAATTAACTAAAGAACAAAAAGAATTATATGCTCAAATGAAAAAAATGGCGCTTGCTATGTTAAATGGTAAAGTAGTTACAACTGTTACAGCTCTTACTCAAATAATGAGACTTCATCAAATTACATGTGGACATTTCACTGCAGATGATGGAAGTATACAAGATATAAAGAATAATAGACTAAATGAATTAATGGATGTACTTGATGAGGTTGAAGGAAAAATTGTTATATGGGCCCACTACCAATATGATGTTAAAAAAATTATAAAGGAAATTCAAAAGGTCCACGGTCCGGGATCAGTGGTAGACTATTATGGATTAACACCTCAAGAAATACGACAAACGAATCGTGATAAATTTCAGAATGATGATAATGTAAGATACCTAGTAGGTACCCCTCAAACAGGTGGGTATGGAATCACGCTTACTGCAGCAAATAACATGATTTATTATTCTAATGGTTACGATCTTGAGAAAAGATTACAATCACAAGATAGAATACATAGAATTGGGCAAAAGAAACCCGTGACCTATATCGATTTAATCGCTGAAGATACGGTTGACAATAAAATTGTTAAATCTCTTCGTAAAAAAATTAATATAGCTTCTGAAGTTATGGGTGAAGAATTAAAAGATTGGATTTAATTATTTCAAATAAATTACAAGTAGCATTGTAAATAAAATCAAGCCTTGGTACTTATTAGGAAAAGTAACCAAAACTCTTTCTTTATTTACATTAAACCACTGCCAAATTCGTGATAACATAATGTCTCCTATTTAAGATTATTTAACGTAGCGATCCGTAGATAAACCAAGAACGGGTTTATATTCTGTCTTCCCATCCGTTTTAATCGCCATTAAGTATTCTTTCCGATTTGAATTTATTTCTTTCTTGTAGCTTACGTGAACCCAACCTGAGTTGGGTTGCCCCGGTTCAAAGTATTCGAGAATTAATTGATCAAACATGAGGTTTTCCTTGATCCAGTCGCTGACTTCGTTGTTAGGGACTCCAAATATTTCAAAGTCCGCCGCTTCCCCCTTGCAATGTTGACTATTGCTTGAACTACCTATCTTTTTTGACAAAATTTCGTTGCGATATCCGCTAGAAATGGTCACAACCTGATTAAAATGGTCTCTAATGGGCTGTAGAACCCTCTCACAGAGCAATCTTAGGTTCTCCTGCTCATCTTCACTAGGGTTATTATCTAGGCCCATCCTAGTGGCTGTCTGGCTCTTTGTCAGCTCAGCCAAGCTGAAGTTTTTACTTAATTTCATAGTAATTTGAAAAGCACTCCCACAATGATTCCCACCGCAGAGGCTAAACCCCCCATAATGTAGAACACTAACCTATCAGTCTTCGTATGTAAACCCTCAATGTCTCTATGAATATGTCTTAAATCATTAGTTTTTATGTGGTTTATATCCGTTTTTAAGCCTTTTATATGGCCATATAAAGCAACTATATGCTCGCCTGTTGTCTTTGGATGCCTCACGCTAAACTCCCTAATCCTTGATTTTGTCTTTGAGCTATTAATTTTTCCATAGGATCTAATAAAGCTTCTTGAGTCCCGGTTAAACCAGTTTGTTGGTCTATTTGAGTCCCAGAAATAGTAGGACTTACGCGCGACGCGGTGAAAATTTCAGTTTCCAATGGTGGTGTACCTATCGGAGCCGTCGCTTTGGATTGTTGGTCCTTTATTGATTGTTGATAACCTTCAGCTTCTTCTTTGATCTGTTCTTTCATTAATTTATTTTGATCTTTGATTGTATCTTGGTAGCCTATAACATCTTCTTTAATTTCTTTTGCTCTGATATTAAATGGAACTTTAATTTCCTGTTCAATTAATGAAGTATCCATTCCTAATGGAACGGCTCTCCATGCGCTATAAATTTCATTAAGATCAGAGTGATTATAAAATTGATTAGGGGTGTAGTAAGTTCCTTTTTCTTTGTTAATGTTTTTTATCTGGGAAGAAAAACCATTCTTATTCATTAAATTAATTTTTGGTACGTTTGCAGGTTCAAATCTACCTAACATTAACATTTGAATTTCCTTACTGGAGAAAGCTCTTCTTCCTTCTAACATATCTATAATTTGGTACTCTGCATAACCTATCTTTCTTAAAGCTTCTATATCTTTGTACGCTTCTGACCAAACTCTATATCTATTTTTTTGATAATGATTAAAGTTAGTATTAATATTTTTTGGAGGAAGTCCTTGTTCTATTCTACTAAAATCTTCCATCAAACTATTTCCCGCAATAGATCTATTAATAAATATCCTCCTCGCACCACTTAATTCTCCCGAAATTTGACCAACTTTGTACTTCATAGATTTGAATGCATCTATCTCTCCCATTCTAAAGCCAGCGATAGTTGCAGCTACTTCATCCATTGCATCAAATTCTACAGCACTTTTACTTACCTGTCCATTAAATGCTCTCCATATTTTTTCCCCACTCTTCAAAGTAGTCGGTAACATTTTAGAATATATATGATAGAGAGTCCTGCTAAAGGGGTCGACATCGTTAGTCCAATCAGCAATAGTTGAACCACTTTTAGTTTTAGCTACCCCATCTTTATTTGGTGTGACTTCTTGCATTGTTTCATACCATATTGCTTTAGTAATAAATGGTTCAATTGCTTTCATGGTAGATTGAATCATAGAATCAGCGAACAATCCTACAGTAGATTGATCTGTTTTCTTTCCAGCATTCCAGTTTTCCATGAATAATTTAAAAGGAACTATAACATCTGAGTAAGGCATCAATGTATCTGCATCTACAAACTTAATCTTCTTAGTTTTCTCATCTTGTTTAGCTAAAGGAATTAATGTATGTCCTTTTTGAAACTCTGGTGAAAATCTTTCCTTGTATGCTTCTATTATTTCACTAGGTACACCAGTCATCCATAATGCTGTTTTATATGCAACAGGAACCATTGTAGGAACTGTTATCATATATCCCATTAATCTTCTTGCACCCATCTGTCTTATGTATGGGTTGCTAGATGCCATTTCTGCTGAACCTCTTCTTAATATTTGGTAAGAGTTTCTCCACATTTCTGATGTGAAACCTACGAAGTTTCCAAAGAAAGGAATCTTTCTTACAGTTTGTACAGCTCTTGGTACCATTGAGTAGTTAGGATAAACATCTCTAACTATTAAACCTGATACTTCTTTGATAGCATCATCAATTGTTTTTAAATTTTGTCCATGTTTCCCTGGTGTTGTGGACCCAGCTTTATATGGATTCCATTCAAACCCTTCAACTTCTTTGAAGTATTGTTTAACATCATTGATAGATTTAAATGCAGGTTTTAGTTGAGACTTAGTAAATTGATAACCAAATAATTTCCAAACGTTATCCCCTAATTGATATGCTTCAATAGATTTTTGAACTAACTTTCCAATAGCTCCTTTGTTAGTTAATAATCTTTCAAAAATTTCATCAGATGTTGCACCTATATTTCCTATATCACTAACTGTTCTTCCTGATATATCGTCAACACCAACATCACGTACTCTTCCTTCTCTTATTTTTTTAATAACGTTTTGTGCTGTCTTACTTATATTTGGTACCTTACTTGAACCAATTAATTCAGGAATCATTTTCTCTAATTCAGTTGCAATTGTAGAATTATCTAATGCTCCCATCTCTAGAGCTTCATCTAATATTTTTCTTAAAGCTTGTGGATCATCAGTCTTACCTACCATTTCTTTCCATAACATTTCAAAGTTATCTGCTACTGATGCACCGGATCCTACATGTCCATTAGCCATAGCAAATGAACTTGCTGTTGTTATGTTTCTCATTTGAGTCATTAATGAGAGAACCGTTTTATTAATTTGTGTTGCAGCTTTGATAGCTAATAAACTTTTATAGAATGGAAGTTTTAATACTTGATCTATTAATAATGTTTGATCACTAATAGCTTTAACCATTTCAGCTGGTGCTAACATACGAGACCCATCTTTATTTTTAAATATATCTTCAAGGTCCATGTTGTATGGTTTTTTAACAATAATTTCTTTTAACGATCTAGGATTAACAATATTATTTTTAGCAACAAAATCTAAATATTCATTTCTATTTTTAAATATCCATTTACCTATACCATTTTGTGCTAATTCCCTATAAGCATTGAACGAATGAATAGTATGAGCTTGTTCAACTAATGTATCCATTATAATACTTTTGGGATCTCTTACTTTACCTAATAGATTGGCTATCTCCTCTGGAATATTTTTAACATCTTTAAATATATTAGCTGGTACTTTAATACTAGCTGCTTCATTCATAATTTCTTTTAGTCTCATTCCTGGAGTAGTTCCTTCTCTTCTACCAATAGCAAGAATAGAATTTACTTTTTCTGTTGCATCTGCAACTAATCTTTTGTAAGATTCACTTCCTTTTCTAGCATCTACATATCTTGGGTCACTTTGTTTTAATAAATTCATAAAGTATTTAATACCTTCATCCACCGCTTCTTTAGATGCTCTCCAACTAGAATTCTTAAAGATTTCATAGCTAGTGTGTAAGTATTTACCCATGTTATTAATCATTTCTTCTCTTACATCTAGGTCTCTTATGATGGGTTGCAGAGCTTCAGTTTGTTCATCAATCATCTGTCTAATAGCTCTCGTTCCTGTTCTTAAAGACTTAGGAATTTGATCTATTTTCATTTCACCTCTCAAAACTTTTAAAACATCATCCCAATAACTCATGGCAGCAACCGAAGTTCTACTGTTAAATGCGATGTCACTAAAACCAGCTTTAACTAAACCATACATAGCTCTATCCATTTGTCTTTGCCATATGTCAAAATTCTTTTTAACTTTTCTAACCATGTTCTGTTGTATTCTCATAGCTGTGGCAGATCCTTTATCAAATTTCCAACTAGGTGTAAGTGGTGATAGAACCCAGTCGTCTATTATTCTTCTAAAAGTATTAAAGTCAGAAAACTTCCAGAATTCTCTTTTAGGTATCCCAAGTTTAGTCATACCTTTAGTCCAACCTTTCTTGGCTAACCTAAATAGACCAGGAATTCCAATACCACCTTTAGTTTGATAAGAAAAAATTTTACTACCCAAACCTAATGTCATGTCAGCTAAGCCAGGGATCTTTTTAATAGGTCCCATTTGTAAAGACTTAGGAAGTTGTTGCCCTGCTAATACTTTTCCAGTAGTTTTAGCAGCTAACTTTAATGATGGTCCTATCAAAGTCATACCACCAAACAAGGCTGCACCTTCAGCTCCAAATTTTAATTTGTTTCTAAGAATAGCCGCAGCTCTTTCTTTACCTGTTAGTCCTTCAAGACTTTCTGATTTAGAATTAACTAATACCTGTTGTAGTTTATTTCCACCTTCTTCTTCTGTCTTTCCAAAAACATCCCCCATTGTCATGTTAGATTGGGTAGATACCATAGCATCCCCAACAGCCGCTGGTAATACCCAGTAGCCACCGAACCTTGCAATGTCCATCCCAGTTTTAGTTCCTGTAAGAGAAGGTATTTTAACTTTATCTAATAGACCTGCGGTTTTTTGTGCAAGCTTTCTTTTAGCTAATTTTCCTATAACTTTAGTTGCTATCTTTCTAGCTATACCAAATCCTAAACCATACTGAACTAGGATAGATGAAAACTTAGCCACTGATCCAGCTTTGTCTCCGTAGATATCCATTAGTTCTATAGAGGGTAAAGCTTTTTCTATGATTGGTAAGTAGTCTGTATCTAATGCTAAATCAGATAAAGCAGCTCCAAGTTCCGCGGTCCCTGCTATTGTATTCCAGACTCCTGTACTAACTCCTGCCGGAACCTGTAACCATGGACTTGTAGTAAATTCTTTTTGTATTTGTTGACCTCTCTTAGTATCTTTACGATAGGTCATGTCGTAAGTTTTCTTTCCTAAATAATTATAGTCACCCCATTTCATCTTATCATCAGGGTGCATGAATTTAGTAAAATTTTTAATATCAGAACGACCTTCAGTTGACATCTGATCTATATACATTTCAAGAGGTTTAAGATCTCTACTAAATAGATGCATGAATCTTCGGATGTCTTCCTTAGATTGAGGTGTAAAGTTTTTAACTTTTTTTATGTAGTCCCTAGAAAGAAGTGTAGGTGGGTTCTCAGCTTCTTGTTGAAATTTTGATTTTCCAGATAGTGGGGGTTTCTTATTAAAGAATTTCTCGTAGAGAGATGCCATTGGACCTCCTATGCTATAGCACCTGATACTTCATCAGTGTTAACAACTAATTCAACTCCATACTTTTTGTTAAATGCTATGACATCGTCTTGAGTTTCAATGTCAGCAAAGTCTGCGAATGCTTCAGGGTTATATGCAATGAGTCTTACAACATCATCAGTGATTTCTTCAGGTAATCTTGCTCTTAATAAAACAAACGGATCATCAGATGGCATAGTTTGTGAAGGCATGCTAGCTTGTTGTCCCATTTGTGTTAGGTCTACATTTTCAGTCATAGACATATCACCTTGTGGTGTGTCAATATTTTCAGTCATAGACATATCTGTTTGTTGATCCATTACAGGACCCATGCCCATGTTGTATCCAGGTCTACCACCTCTTGCACCTTCCCAAGTTTTATCTAATATTTCGATATTTTCTCCACTAAAACTTAAGTACGAACCTATTTTTGATTGAATAAGTCTACGTCTTTCATTTTCAACTTCCCATTTATCTTTTGCAAGAGTTAATGAGTCATCATCATAAGCTCCTGGATCAAACGCTCTCAGTTCAGCTTCTATATCTTCAAGAATGGCATGCATTCCTGGAAATGCAGGGTTAGAATTTCTTATTTTAGCATCTATTTTAAACATATCTCCACCTTGCATCCAATCAAGAACACTTTTTCCTGGATTAGCTTTTCTCCACTCATCCATTGAGACCATTACATCTTCCATTAACTCTAAACGTGCTTTAATTGTAGGATCACCAGCTGCTATTTTTTCTCTCTCTACTGCTAGCTTTTGGTTGTCTATATTTTTTTTCCATTCAAAATCAGCTTGGGCTTGAGCAATTTGTTCATCCGCTTGACCAAGTTGTGTATCGGTCTGACCTAATGTTCTTAATGTAGTTTTTCTATTAAATGCGTCTTTTGATCTTTCAAATTTATCATCTCTAATTTTTTTCATTAATTCCCAATCTGATAGCTTCTTAGCTTTTGCTTCGGCTTTTGCTGCATCACCTCTTTCCAATGCTAAATCAGCTGCATTCTCCAACCAATCCGTACCAGTGGCTGCACCTTTAGAAGTTCTATAAGCATCAGATATTAATTCTTTCCAACCATACCTAGCTTTCTTTGGGTTTAAAATAGTTTCAGTGTGTTCACTAAACCTTTCATCAATATTTTTTTCAGGATCTGCAAACCCATAACGTCTTAGACCGGACGTAATACCAACTCCATCGGAGCTAGGTCCGCCTAATCTAAACATCGGTCTTCTTAAAACTGTTGCCATATTATGCCTGTGGGTTCCAAATTCCTTTTAAGTAGTCCATTACATTTAATCCACCAAGACCTGTTCCTATTGCTGCCATACCTGGAGAAGGTGTCGCCTGCTGTGGACCAAAATTACCATAAGGAGAAGATTGTCCTAATCCTCCACCTAAACCACCAAGTAAATTACCATACCAATTTATTCTATTCATTGGTTCATTCCATTTTTGTTGAGCCGCACTAGCCGCAGTATCTAAACCTGCTTGTCCATATAATTGTCCAGCTTGACCCAGTGATCCTAGTTGTGCAATGTCACCGGACTTCATTATTTGTTGTTGTTTAGCTAGATCCATTAATGCATCTCTATCATCTGTTCTTGCCCCTCTCGCGTCCGCAAATGCATCTGCATCTAGACCTGCTACTAATCCTGCTCTGTCTACTAGAGACTGTTGTAAGAAATCTGATTCTGCTAGACCATGTCTACCACCACCAAAAGCCCCTGCTTTTAATGCTTTATGTTGTAGTCCTTGTTGATCAATTAATCTTTGTTTATCAAATTCATCTAATGCTGTTTTTTTAACATCTGTTGCATAAGGAGACATGTAAGAAGTTAATGATCCTAAACCTGTTCCTGCTCCAGTACCCGTTAGTTGTGCTGCGCCAGCTTGTGTTCCTGTACCTGTTAAGTAAGGAGCATAACCTGCAACCCCTGTACCTGTTCCAATACCAGTTACTGCTCCTGTTGTTGGGTCTCTTGTAAATGAACCTAGGCCTAGTTGGCCCGCTGCCATATCTTGGGCTTGTTGTGAGAAAGGATCATACCCTGCTTGTGTGGGTAAACCTAAGGCAGACGTTGGTGGTGTTTTACCAACAGCTTGTGTTCCTAGATCAATAGCTTTTGAAATTCCTGCACCTATCGGTGCCCATGGTTGATTTATATTTACTTGTTCTGGCATTATATTATTGCTCCTATTCCTTGTCCCATTTCTCTCTCTAGTCCTAGTCCTTGTCCAACCATACCCGCTTCTCCCTGAGTTTCTTCAGAAAGTCTTCCACCTTGTTCTAAATTTTTCATTACATTATACAATCGTTCTGCTCCAAGTTCAATATCTCCATCACCAGCACCTGCTACTGCACCATCTGTGAATACAAATTCATCTTTACTTAATCTTGCTGGTACATCATCTGCTTTTGGTTCTTCACCGTAGGGCATGAAGCCTCCTTCGTATCTCATATCAGCTTCTACTTCTTCTCCTCCTAAACCTTCTCCCTTATCACTTCCCCATTGTAATCCTGTTCTTCCTCCATCTGCATAAACTCTTCTGTTCGGTGGAAACTGTGCACTACCCATAGCATATCCTACTCTTCCACCAGTTCTATAGTTTTCAGCTTCAGTTCCTTTCCAAAAGTCTTGAGTTTGATCATTAATTTTATCTCTCCACTCATTATATTCTGCTTCACTACCTGGCATTGAATCTCCTACACCAGCTCGATTTGCCATTTCTAATGCATCCGAATAAGAATTAGATGCTACTAAAATTGAACTTATAACTTCATATTTTCCTTTAGCTCCGCCACCACGTGCATTAGCTAAAGTTTTAAATATTTCTCCAAAGCTTCCTTGACCTTTTGGTAAAGCTCCACCTTGAAGATCCATGAATAAACCTTTTTTACCTGGGATAACTGATGTTCTTAAACCATCTTGGCTCATGCTTCTTTGAACGCTAGGTGCTTTTCCAAATAAATTTGCATCTAATTGAGTTCCAAAGTCTCCAAATTTAGTATTTAAAATTCCTTTAGATGATCCCACGCCTTTTCCAGTTAAAAGATTTCTTAGAGATGAACCACCTCCCCATTTTCCATAGCCCATACCAGAGCCACCCATACTTTGTGGCATACCAAATCTCATGTGTGGTAGTATAGACATAGCCATAATTTTAGGATCAAGTTTGCCATGCATTTTTAATGAACCAAGACCACCCATAATAGGACCTGCAATAGGACCCATGAAAGGTGCAGCCCAAGTCATAGCCGGAGCTAATTCTTTTGGAGTTAGTTTTGTAGCAATATTTTTTGCTTGTTTAACTTTTTTCTTTAACCATTTTTTAGGACTCCAATATCCTGTTCTACTTCCCATTGGAGTACCATGAATAATTCCACCACCAATAGCACCACCACCCATGTATCCTGGACGAAGAGAAGCTAAACCGCCTCCCATAAATCCTTGTTGCATCATAGGGTTTTGACCTTGTTGCATTCCTGCTAATAGTGCTGCTTGTGGTTGATTAATACTTTGCATATTATTCCTTAATTACTATCTCCGCTACTTGAACATTAACATCTTGTCTAAAATCATCAACAGTTGTATCTGTTTCTGGGTTAGCTACATCCTGATTAAAATGATCTTTACTATCGTACTTAGCTCCAGTTCTTTTATTTTTAATAGTCACTGTAGATTTAGCCGCTAGAACAGGGACTTTTTTACCGTCTATTATTACGTGATCCTCGCTCATATTACCTCGTTATTTGTAACACACTTACGGTGACGTCCACCGGTTGTGCGTCTGTGTTTAATTTCAATATATCCGCATCCTCTAAAACTATAACATTTCCATCACCTAAAACTGTATCTGTATTAAGGTTTGCTAAAGATGGGTTATAATAAATAATTGTAGTTGATGACCCTGAAGTATCAATTAATTTAAGAGAGAAAGCAGCTGCTCCTCCCGATCTATTATGTACAAAAACAGTGTTAATAATAGATGTTGCATCTGAAGGACATGTATAAACCGCTATGTCTGATCCTGTAGATGTTACTGTTGATACGTTATTTTTATATGTGTTCGCCATTATTTAAAAAACCATGCTTGTTGTTCACTATTATTCTCTGGTATTTGATTAGAGAAAGTAGTGTTTAATTGTTGTATTAACTGCTCTAGTGTATCCACTAGTTGGTCTAGCTGACCTGGTGTATATTCAGGTCTAGCTTTTGGAAATCCGAGTCTAACTATTTTCTGTGCCATATTACCATCTCATGTTATCTATAAATTCACCCCAATCTAATCCTTTTCCCGTTTCATAACTACTCCACTTATTTCTGTCTCCAGGATAAAAATCTTCTCTTACTGGAAAATCTTGAGTTTGCCATTCTTCTGGTTGTTTATATTCATTCCATCCTTCTATTGTTCCTTTAAGAGGAAAATCATTATTCACAGTTCCTATACCAGTGTTAGGTTGATGTCTATTTATATTCTCCATATATTCTGAAAAAGTTATATCATCACCACCACTGCCTCGTATATCTTCATAGTTAGATTCTAACATTGCATCATCCATATTATAACCACTATCATACGGTAGGTCTCTTCCTCCTGGATTAGCAAAATTACTATTAGTTGTTCCTCCTGGATTAGCAAATAATTTATCTAAATTGGAAGTAGGTTGATTAAAATTGTTCCACGGTCCGGGTGCATCCATGTTGCCCATCGTAGAATGTTCATCATAATTCATTAAATCATCTTCAATAGGATTAGTCCATCTATCTACTCTTGCCATAGGTACATCACTTCCTTCCGGAATATATGCTTTTTGATCTTCTGGTTTAGTTAAACTTAATTTATTAAATTCAGACATATCTCTAGGTGGTTTTTTAAATTTATTTGCCATAGCTTTTAAAATACCCATTAGTCCAAAAGCTGGAAAAGCATCTCTCATTTCTCCAAAATTTTCTTTGTCTGTATAATAAGCTTTACCTTTTGGACCGTCTCTTAGTGAATAATTTTTCATAGGATCACCCCATGCTGATAGTCCTTTTATACCTCTGTATCCTGGTGCACCTCTGCTAAATAAGTTACTTAACCATCCACCACCTGCATCTTTATAAGCAGAAGCCATATGTTTTGTTTTATAAGTTCCGTCCGGCTGCTTAACTTCCATCCATTCCGGAAGATCAGAATATTGTCTAGTTCTTGGACCTGTCTTAGTTGTTTGACCAATATCCTTTTGACCTGTTAAAATTTCTTTCATGTGCTTTTCATTCATCGCTCTATTTCTTAAATCTTGTTGAGTATTTCCTCCTCCACTTCCAGCAGGACCACTACTGTAAGCACCTGGAGATCTATCTCTGGTATAATCCCCTTGAGAGTCTAAAGAAATAATTCCTGAAGGACCTTCATTAGGGCCTCCTGCCAATGAACCATGAATGTTTTCTTTCATGATCATATCTTTTTCTGGTTGAGTAATGTATGCTAATTCTGTTGACGGAGAATCAGGTCCTGATCTCCATTGTTTTGGTGCACTAACCATTTGTTGCTCACCTAAATAATTTTTCATTCCACCTTGATCAGCCCAGTCCATAATACCACCACCGTTTCTAGCTCCATAACGATCACTCCATTCTCTCGCGATCTTTGGTTCGTTGGCATACATCCATCTTTGTTGTTTATCTGATTTAAAAGGCATTAACGTCTCCCCGCTTTCTGCAGGTCAGCTCTGAATGTACCAAATCTCCATGAATCATTTAGCGCTGAACTTGCGATATATAAAGCAACTTGCCTTGCGCGTGCTCTACAATCTTTTTTAGTTGTTGAACTTGTAATAGCAAAAGGTCCTAAAGGACTTCCTGTTTTTGCTGCTGCTGGATAATTAGTTAACTGTAATGTTACATTAACTGTTCCATCTAAATTTTTAAAGTCAGGAATAAATCTTGATATTGACATTAGATCTTCTCCTTCTTGTAAAAAGAAATCACCGGATGTAAGATTGGCTGGTAGTGCAACACCATTAGCATTATTCCCTGATTCTTGTGCATATAAAAAACCTCTTCCAGAAGTAACTCCTTGAACTGTTGGAGTTGCTGTAGCTGTAGAAGTTTGACTATACTCTGTTGCATAAGGTTTTGCAAATACTCCTTTATCTGCCCATGTGGTTCTCGATAGAGTACCCACGGACCATACCTGATCTAAATGATTAAAAGTTACAACTCTATTAATAGTATTAGAACCAGAACTTGGATAAAACCAACTAATTTCATTGAATTCATCATTAACAGCTGTATATATTTCAGGTACTAATCTAATATCATTGAACACATAATCTTCTACTGTACATGGGATGGTTTGAACAGATCCGTCATACTTCAAGAATCCACCTGAAGAACCCATCCAATAAGCGACACCATCCACATCTACCGCCGCATGCTGCCCAACGCATCCGCACTGTCTACCTTGTTGCTTGAATCCGAAAGTGAATGGAGGACCTATAAATTGCATAGCATGCAATGAAGTGTCAGTCCAAATCAGAATTTGTCCTCGTGAACGAACAGCCGCTCTTATCTCTGATCCATCGGATAATCTTTGAAACCCTGAAGTATTTGTTGACTTAGGGGTAAACTCTGTAATGTCTTCTTGGTTAGAAAATTTAACCATCATAGGATCTTGATTATTACTTGACCCTATATCAGAAGCTCCAAACATAACTAAGTGTCTGTCTGGTGTTGAAATTAAACTAAATAAACTTTTGTGTGGTATAGTTGCTGTGTTTTTATCTCTTGTGAAATAAGGAGCAGCTACTGATAAATCATAATCTATTAGATTAATCATTGGTAACATACTTGATTTAAAAGCACTGGTATCCCAAATATAAGTTCCACCATTAAATTGTGTTGCTATAATATCCTCTCCATATAAATCTAACATCCAATTAGCCGCATCAATATCAACAGTACTTGGTCTAGCTGTGCCCCATGTTGATTGACTCCATGTTCCAGCACTCCAACCAAACCCTAATACAGATGTTGCGTCTCCAGTGTTAAGTTGAATAGTTGCATTTGCAGATCCTCCTGCAGTTACAGTTGCATTAGATGCACTTGGCATTAAAATAGTAAATTCGTTTGTTGATACACTTTGTATTTCAAATTCTTTATTAAAGTCGGCAGCTACAAATCCACCTCCAGGGGTAGAAGTTCCAGCAAAAGTAACAAAGTCTCCTGCTACACATCCATTTGATGTTAAATTAACGGTGACGATTGCTACAGTATCTACTAAATCAAAAGTGACTGCTTGTGCTGCGCCGGTATGACCATAAGCCCCGTATCTTTGAGGACTTACATCATAGTATGTTGTATTAGTTTCTTGAAATATATATTGTTTTTTATTTGTAGCTATTGAATCAAATTTTTCTGAAGCTAAAGATAAAAAAGTTTGTTGTGCTCTTGGTGCTCCAATTACTGCATTGGTTCCTACTTGAGTCCAACCACCAATTTTTTCTGGGAGACCATATCTAAATCTAACCATATCACAATCAACCCATTTACCATCGGCTCCAGTTTCTGTTAATTGTTTATTAATTCCAGGTGTTAATTTTATTGCAGTTAATGCCATTTTAAGTTTTAATTATATAGTTAACAACTATATAAGGAGGTACAGTATCTACCGCTGTGGAAGTTCCTGTCCACGTGTGAGTGTGTGTATTTCCTGATCCTGTTGCTAATGTTCTTAATGTTGATGTTGTAACTAAAGATCCTGAAGCTTGAGTAACACTTGATTGAGTTGTTCCAGTTCCTCCAGTCCATGTTCCTGTTGGCCATCCTGATCCCCACGAATCGTGAGTGTGTGAAGGCAGTTGTGCTTCTGTAATTGCTGTCCCAGCATTAGTTCCGCTTAAAGTTGGAGTATCAGTTAAAGCTCCACCTGTTCCTGCTAACGCATAAGAACTTCCTCCATCAAATCCAATTGGAAATCTTGATTGTAGGTTTGGTACACCAAACGTGGTAGAACCATCTCCTGTACCATAAGTAGTGCTGATGGCTGAAAATAAATCTGAATAAGTTGTTCTGGATACATTTGATCCATCACATTTTAAATATCCTGTAGGTGCAGTTGCAGCTCCATACATAATAATAGCTCCTGCTGGATTAACAGCATTGATAGTTGAAAACGCCGGAACACCACTTGCTCCTGCTCTTAAAAGTTGACCTTCAGTGCCCGCAGCTGTTGCTAAAATAGCGCTTGCTCCTTGACCATATAAAATTCCTTTATCTGCAAGTGTACTAACTCCTGTTCCTCCATTAGCGACAGTTAAGTCAGTTCCTAAAGTTATTGCTCCTTGTATATTTGCATTTCCACTTGTATCAATTGTAGTAAACTGTGGATTTTTCATCGCACTATGAACTTCATCACTACCATCTGCCCAAATAATTGCGTCCTTACCGTTAGGTAAAGTGAAAGTAGTTGCTCCTGACCCTTGAGTAAATATAATACTTCTTGAAGCTGAAAGACCGTTACGAACAATGAAATAAGCTGAAGTAGTAGCAGTAGAAATTGTAACCGTAGCATTTCCACCTAAATCTCCTCCATCTCCAAAATTTAAAGCACGATACATTCCTGGTTCAACGTTACTTGCTCCTGAACTTGGTGCTGAAACTCTTATATCTAAAGTATAGGAAGTTGATCCAAGAGTAATGGAACTATATCCTATTAATCTATCTATAATATCCCAGTTGTAGTTGGTTGTATCACCCCATGTTCCGGACTGATCACCAGCTCCCATTTTTTCTATACCAAGTGTGGTACTATATGTTGACGCCATTTTTTATCTCCTTATGCTACCCTTATCCAAGTGTTTGTATTTGCATCATCCACTTCGGTCCAAGGTTGTGCCACTAGTTCTCCAGTAGCCACGTTTAATGCATTACCTGTAACTGTTACCACTGCAGAACCTTGAATAGTAACACTTCCAGTTTGTGTTTGCAACTGCACACCTGTTACTGGGACCGTTACTCCAACCTCTACTGTAACATCTCCTAAATTTAAACTTAAACTATTGCCGCTTACGGTAACTACTGCACCGGCAGAAATAGTTTGATTTCCAAGAGATACCTGTGTTTGAACACCTGTAACTGTTGTAGTTGCATTACCAGCAACTGTTGCAGCTCCTGTTAATAATGATAATGCATTACCTGTTAAAGTTACAGTAGCATTACCAGTAATTGTTGAGCTACCTATTGCAGTGTTAAGCTGAACACCAGTAACTGAAACAATTCTAAACTCTATGTCTTGTGTAGCAAAAGGTACTTCACAAAAAGCTGTTATTCCAAACATATATTACGCTCCCGGATCGATGATGTTATTGCCCTCTATCTTGGCCCATTCTTGAATTTCCTGGTAGTGTCTGTTGTCTGGATTATTTGGTACAAATAAAGTTTCGTTATCTGTAATTACTTTAAAACAAAATTGGTTATTTTCTATATATATTTTTTCTACACTATTAAACATAATTATAACTCCGCATCTACAGCAAAGTAAGAACTTGTGCTGCTTGATGTTCTTAAACTAGCAGGCTGACCAGTAGTATAAGGTGTTCCTGCGTCAGCATCCAGTTGAGCATTTACTGCATTAATTCCGGGGTCAACCGTTCCATTTAAACTAACTGCTTCAACAGATTTAGAACAATCTAAAGTTTCTAAAGCAGATTCTGAAATTGTTGGAAAGGTTCTTAATGTTGTTGGATAAACAACAAGCATTCTTACTTGTGCAGTACCCACAACTATTCCACTTGAAATAGATCTTTGATCGCTCGCGTCTCCTTGCCATCTTGTATAATATCTCTGACATCTTTCTAAATTTTGAGCAAACGTATTTACTTCAAAATCCGTGGCCACCGAACCGGCTTCTAATTGTACGCCTGTTAACCAGAAATCGTTTGAAGTACTATCTAAAAAATTAACTTGACTTGATGTTGACATTTTATCACTTGCGGCAACCCAAGTATTATTAGTTCCATGCCAATCAGTTCCAGCAGCTAAAGTAAATATAACTCTAAAACCAGAAGCGTTAGAATCCACAATAGCTCCAGCAGTACCAGTTATTAAAGATGTACTCCCAGCAGTAGGTGTTAAAATTATTGTTTTCTTTTCCCATGTACTAGCTGATGAGATTGTGTATTCAATAGGAGTTTCCATTCTGGTTTCGCCACCAGCTTCTTTAGTAAAATTAACACAATATGTTCCAGTCTTAACTGATTTTACCCAGAAGGATAATGTTAAGCTTTGAGCTGATGATGTTCCATATTTTAAATATTGTAAATTTTGTCCTTCAAATTTTGTAGTAAGAATACAGTATTGAGCCGCACCAATGGATGCATCTGCTGTCGTGCAATCTAATTTAATTGAGTTTGCAAACTCAGAGCCCGCTGGAACGTCTGTATCTTGGGTATATGTAATTGCTCCATCTGTTGCTTCATCAATAATAAATCTATCTACCAGATAACCATTAGAAGCCGTTGAAGTTCCTCTTTGAGCAACAGCCATGTCTCCATTGATTACAATATTCCTGAAGTTCGGTTCGCGAACATCTGCTATTGCTGGTGGTTGAATTCTTGTTAGTGCCATAATTCTACGTACTTCCTAATCTTGTAAAAACAAAATTTGTTTTTATAGGTGTTGTTCCACCATTTAATTCTGTATTAGTTGCAAAACTAGCAGTAGTAAATTTTACTTTAACATTTGCTACATCGGTTACATCTAGTATTGCTGAACACTGTCCATTATCTACTCCAGCAGCAGTTCCACTAGCTGCTTTATTCGAAACTCCAGCAGAATTAAACTCAGCATAAGCAGAATCATTAGTTGTTACCTGTATTGAAACAGACGCATTATCTCCAGCCGCGATTTGAAAATCACCAGCGAATTCTACTTTCCAAATACCTGTCGATGGGAAGGAGAAAATTCCCGAAGATTCCGACATTCCAGTTCCTAATCTTCCAGCTCCATTTTCTGCAACTCTTGCTAGGTTTGCTGTAATATCACTATTATCAGTTTTAGCAGTTGTTAAATACCATTGATCTACTTCTGTAATTCCAAGATTATTAGTAGCACCTGATGCAATATTAATAGTATCCCCACTCGCGCCAATTGTAATAACATCACCGGCTTCGTTGATTATATTATTGCCTGCTGCGTCTTGGACGTCATCTACTTTTATTATACTAGCCATTGTACTCCTCTATCATATTATGCTCCTAATTTATATCCCCAAAATCTTTGATCTCCACCTGGATTTTGTGATGCAATATTTGCTTGTTGGGTTAAAGAACCCCCACTATTTTGATAACAATATGCTTCTACATAATCATTTACTACAAGCTCAACAACAGCTGAAACTTGCAATCCCATAGCAGTTGCTTGTGAATTATTGTCATCTATTACTTCTGTATATAAGGCATATAAACCATTAATTTTTATTCCAGCTATAATTCTTAATTGGTTTGTAGCACCATCTGTTCTAACATTAAAACCAATTACATATTTACCAGCATGATCTGTTGGACAAGTAAATTTAGAATTTGTTGCATCATACGCAGAATTAGTGTCAAAACTTTCACTAGTAAAATTTAATTTTGTCCAAGTTGTTGCAGCTATAGTTGCTCCTGATGAGCAAGATGCTAAAAAAGCTGGTCTATTGACATTAACAGTCACACCCGATCCAATAGTAATATTACCAGATCCTGCGCTGTTTGTTATTGTTCCTACTTTTAATATTCCGTCTGCCATAATTAACTCTTCGGATATTTATCCTTTGTTATTTTAATAGTTGCTTTCCAACCATCAATTCCATTGTGATAGATGTCATCTAATTGATCTTTAATAGATGGATATTCGTCTTCTCTATCTCTT
>VTLG01000101.1_pt1 | contig 27456 bp, 42 predicted proteins | sample 4694571 | NCBI WGS metagenome assembly VTLG01 (sample SAMN12604809, study PRJNA352737) | marine metagenome | biome: ENVO:00000447; feature: ENVO:00000209|ENVO:00000569|ENVO:01000036; material: ENVO:00002151; isolation source: viral sequences binned using virsorter ...
TCTGCAGCATTGAGGCGCAGAGATTGATCAATGGTGTAGTCTGATACTGCACTCGGGATCGCTGATCCGGGGAAAATTGCCATTACGCATATATCGCTGAGTTGGTCAGCCAGACATCAGTACCATCACTGAAGTAACTCAATAAGTAAGTTCCAGCTGTTGAGACTGTGGTTGCTAGGTTTGCATCCGCTTTTGCTGCTGTGCCAATACTAATAGTATGACCTCCTGAGTTTATAAGTTTTATAAATCCAGATTGCCCTAAAGAACTTGCACTACTCATATTGGTGCCACCAGTAGTAAAGGTAATAGCAGTTGCCCCACTTGGTGTTGTAATAAAATTCTGCCCTGCATCTAGATCATAACTCCCATCGTTATCTGTAACTGGCGTGGCTCTCTGTGAGCCAGTCCATGATTTGTCTACATCTGTTTTAGCGGTGTCAGCGTCATAAGCCTGAACGTCTGTTCCTATGACAACACCAAGATTTGTTCTTGCCCCAGATGCTGTGCCAGAACCAGTACCACCGTCTGCAACAGCAATATCTGTTCCATTCCATACCCCTGTTGCAATTGTACCAACAGCGGTGATCTGGGTTTGAGAGGCTTCTACATTCAACGTGACAGAACCAGAGGTTCCACCACCACTTAGCCCGGTACCTGCTGTGACTCCTGTAATATCACCAGTAGCTGCAGCAGCCCATTCAGGAGCAGTCTCCCCAGAGTTCATGGTTAGAACTTCATCTGCTGAACCCTTCGCCAATCTTGCGTAATCTGTTCCATTAAAATATAGAATATCACCGGCAGCATCTGAACCCATTCTAATACTAGCTCCAGACACATACTTCCAATCAATACCATTATTATTGGAAGCAGAAGAATCAGCCATTAGAACCTTATCATTGCTGCCAACACCCATTCTATCTTCAGAATTAACAGTATTGTATGTAAGGATATCACCCTTAGTTGTTAGCTTATCATCACCAACAACATTAACCTTTTCCCACTCCGAAGATGCAGAAGAGTATTTTAAGTATTGATCGTTAGCAACTGCAGTTGTGCTAATTGCCTCACCTGTTATTTTGGCAACATTCACAACTCCAGCATTAGTCATTGTTACATCACCAGACAATGCTGCAGCGGTGAATCCTGTACCATCACCAATGAGTATTTCAGTTGTGGCTAAAGCTACATCAGAAGGAGCACCGGAGGAATTAGCATTTCTCACCTTAACGGTGTTCGCTGCCATATCTGCCAGCTTTGCGTTGGTGACATTCCCATCCAGTATCTTTGCAGTGATTACTTTACCTGCACCGATGCTTGTAACACCTGCATTGGTTAATGTGATGTCTCCAGTTATCGCTACTGGATTGTAACTCGTGCCATCAGCAACCAGCATATAGGCATCCGTGTTGGTTGCCATAATAATGTCATCACCGGATATGGTGATGTCTGTGCCCACTGTTAATGCTCCAGTGGTATCTAATGTGGTGAAGTCACCTGCTGCTGGGGTTGTGGCACCTATCGTAGTTCCATCAATAGTTCCCCCATTGATGTCTACATTATTGTCATTCTCTGGATCTATTGGTAATGTAACCCAGGCACTGTTAGCCTGGTTTCTTATTTTAAGTAGATTGCTTGTTGTATCTAGCCATAGCAGTCCCATCGCTCTTGCAGCATTTCCGCTTGCAGATGTGTCTACGGTGGGTGCGGATGACTTCGCAATAAGAACTTGGACTGCCTGGTCTGGACCCACACCACTATCGAGTGAGGTATCCGTTCCTACAGGAAATGTTCTCTGTAGAATTTTCTTGATGAGTTGAAGATGATCATCCCCCTGTGATATGTCATCAGAGGAGAGTGGATTCGTCTTTACAAGATCGCTTATATAATTGCCTGTTTCTAGTGCCATTAGAAGTACCCGCCTGTATTCATTACCCTCATTTCAGATCCAGAATGTCTATCCTTGTTATCTTGTTCCTGTAGGTCTGAAAGGCTCTGTCTTACAGCCTTCTCCCATAAAGGAACTCTCGAATCATTCATTAGGAATGGCTCTGCCTGTAAGAGCGATCCATAGAGATATAAATGTGGTGCGTTTGTTATAACCCAATTGGTTGCTGTGGAATCTGATAACGCATCTAACTGCTTGTAGTACAACATATTCATTGAGGTGCCAGCAGAACTTGGAGCTGGACCTAGATAAAATTGTTCCTTAATAATTGTATACGCATTGGGTGTGCCGCTCGTACTTCCAGCCCAGACCCTAAACATCATCTCAGGTGTTAAATAGGAAAGAGATCTTATGGGACTCATATCCAGGTGAAACTCCTTCATCTGTAAGTATCCAGAAGGAAGATCGTAATTCCTCTGACCCGCAACCGTAGTGATGGATGTGTCCAGAGTTTCCATACCTCTGATCCTCAATGATCTGATAATCATTGATTCACACAGAGCAATGAACTCCGGTATTCTGTCAGTTAGGTCATCCCTGTCCAACCAGTTAGCAACACTGGTTTTGAGTTCACCATAGTTTGAGATTGCCATCTATCTGGTCAGTTCTGATATGTATAACGTACCGTCACCAGAGACACGTATTGCACTAATCACCTCTGATGGATGAATGGTGAATGTGTAATCCAAACCGGCTTTAAGATAACAACCTGCTGTTGCACTAGCGGTTCCACCAAAGTTCACATAACAGTCAACTGTACTATTCAAGGATACCGCTGTACAGGTATCGCTGACTGCTGATGCGGCTGCTGCTGTTGATGCGACAGCCCTAGTCTGGGTTACATTCTGTGGTCTGAAATAATATGCGTAAGCATTTGCCATATCCTTTTCCTCTATAAATTAGTTGGCGATGTCTTGAAAAACCTGTTGTCAGGATCATTCAGGTATTTATTGAGAAGTTTTTCATCTTTCTCTATTGCACGATCTGTGTCAATAAGCCACTGTTCCCATACATTAGCTGGGATAGAAGCCACCTTATGCCACGTTCCCCTCTTGCCGGGAGTCAACTTATCACCGTACTCATTCATCATCTTCTTGTTGTGCTCTAATATAGGCTCTACATCCTGATAAGTGTTGAATGTAATACTGTCATCTGAATGCTCATGCAAATCCATTCGTCTTCCCGGCATGTATTCAAAAACTGTTTTCCTAGACATAACCTATACCACCTACCTTTTTAGCTTCGCCACCTTCCGGTGGATAAGCTTTCTCTAACCATTCACGAGAAGTATCTGGAACAGGCTTCGCATTTTCCCGTTTTGGTTTTTTCATCTTAGACATCTTCTTTACAATATCTTCTAAGTCTTTCATGTTTTGTTTTCCTGATAAGAGAACCCATCACTGAGAAAACCGTAACGAACTCCATAATGAGGTATTACGGTACCCAGTGGAAATTCCCCACTGAATTTTAGAAGTGGGCTTTCTGTGGGTATATAAAGCTCTATACCCTTAGCCTTGGCAAAGCCAAGCAAATACTCACAGTTTGGTCTCTCATCCCTGTATTCATTTGCATGACCCCATTCCCCCTTCTCCTTCATATCTACACCCCACAATCCGATACGATCATACTTTTCATATATTGCCAAACCTAACATGTAAGCAATAGATGAATTGAAGTAATCACCCACCAAGGAAGAGACTTCCTCTAATGGGTATTCGATTGCATTAGGAATCTCTTCATAGGCTTGCTGCATATACAGCTTTCCTTCAAGATCCCTTAACCTGTCTTCGTACCCCTGTCGGTAGAATGAAGGGGTTGCGGCTTTTATACACTCCAATGGATGTATATCAAAAAGCCTGTCATAGTGCGGGTACTTGCCTTCATCCCACGGTAACCCCCACATCTCCCAGAATGGGTTGTTGTAAGGTGCATCATCATGTGTGGAATCTGCCAGACCTACAATCGCTACCTGCTTAAATCCCATTGTTACTCACCACAGACTGATCGGGTATGTGAAAATTTCCTGATACGCTTACCCTCTCCCCCTCTACCCAGAACGGGTGAACAGAGTGATCAAGAGTGGCTGGAAACATCAACATTAAGTTTTCAGATGGTGTTACATCCCATTCTCTTACACACAATGGACTTATAGATTCACCGTACCTAAAGAAAAGATGTCCAGCAGATTTTACATTTGACTCTGCTTGCTCTTTGAATATAACTTCAGGAACTTTTAGATATGTGACAAAAGAAACAATACCACCGTGTTGGTGACTTGGATTGTGATCATATCTTTTTTGATAATTAATCCAAAGGTTTTGTAGGGCTATGCCAAATTTTTCCTTTCCTGGTGCAAAGTTTAATCTTTTAGGACCATAGTGTGATGACATAAAGTCAAACCAGTTGAACAGAATATCAGCGAACTCCTCGTGGACTGACTCTATATATTCATCACTATAATTATAAGAACCACCAAAATACATATTACCAGCAAGGTGTTTGCTGAATTTATGTTCTTCCCTTTTCCTTATTTTGTTTCCTTCCCTCAACAGTGACTTCTTTAAGTCATCACTGATAAAGGTTGAATAAACACATGGACCGAAAGGGAAAATAACTTGACCACCTTTACCATCTTCCGCGCTTGGACAACTCGTTTGAAATTCTTTCATAAGATCGGGGGTGGTTTTACCCACCCCCTAATTACCTCTTACGCTTTACAGTCAGCTAAAAAGCCAGTTGACTTTTCGTTCTTTGATTCAAGACCGCACTCCACGACTAACATTTGTCGAACAGAGTCACCAGTCTTAGCCAATGACTCCGTACGGAATGGGCGGAGATAGGCTACAGACCAGTAATCAAAATCTACGAAAAAGACATCTTTCTCGCGGAACTGATTTCGATCTGGAACAATTTTGAACGTACCAAAGTCGCTGACATATACGTCAACAGCAGCAATAACATGAGCAGGCTTATCACCCTTAGTATCCGTTCTAAGAGATGATACTGACTGCGCTAAATCTGAGATCGCTTGCTTGATTGCCGGTTTGCATAAAATAACATCTGGGTCACCACCGGCTTCATACACTGTCTTGATAACATCCCTCATACCGGCTTCAGTAATTGAAGCGGTAGCGGTAGCATCGACAGGTGCTGTGGTACCCAAGGAACCCGCAGTCGGTGAGCCACTTGTCGGGTTCATTGAAACATAGCCCGTATTCAGCCAGGTGCTAATACCAGCACTCTTCCTAGCTTCTGTGGAGTCACCTGCAGCTTTCACGACATTGTTCGTCAACATAAACTCTATGTCACGCTTCATCTGCTTGGCTTTCTTCGCTAGTTGATAAGCTTGCGAAGATTTTCTGCCTGCATAGTCTACTGCTTCGTTGGTTCCAGATGTCTGGATTGTGTAAACACTTATCTGGGTGTAATTATCTAATCGCACTGGATTTGCCCGAGCATCATTAGTCGGGTCATTTCCTTCTATCTGCTGGTTAGCTGTACCTGCACCAATAGTATCAGTCTGCCACTCAAACTTAGTATTGTCAGCAGAACTTCTACCGCAACCACTGAAAAAAGGAGTATCCAAAGGAGCGATATTATAAATCACGTTCGACAAGTCTTCCCTAATACCTACAGCACTGTAAGTAAGAGAAGTATTTGTTGGAACTGCCATAATTATTCTCCTGTTATAGTTCTATAAAATCCTCCAAGAGACCTACAGCATCTCTATAATGTCCAGTCTCTTGAAGCCTTTTCATTTTCGCAGTACGTTTTGATTTATCACTATCAGACTTTTGCACACCCTTACCACTCCTGGTGACTTTGGGTTTGTTCTTTATTTTTTTAGACTTAACCGTTTTGACTTTCTTCTGATCGTCTTCCCAAGCTTTGGCTTGCATTAAGATTAGAATAGAACGGTGATCAAAAAGCTGTGCTAACTCTTCCTCGGCAAAGCCCTTGGAAAAAGCGAACTCTCTAAGTTCACCAGCAATTGCTTTCTGTTTCACTGGATCTCCCCAATCGGGAAGGATACTGACTAACTTTTGATGTTCAGTCTGTGCCCAGTTTTGAAACTGCTGTTGCTGTTCAGCCTGTTGTCTTTCTGATTCTTGTGCGTGTGTCTGTTGTAGCTGTTGAACCTTGTTCTGGGCTTCTCGGAAGTCATCTCTCTTTGTAAGATATTCTTCCTTGTCTTCGGCTTTTAACCGTTCCCAGTCAATGTTCTCAAATTCTTGTAGCGAGGAAAGACTAAGCTGTACTCCTTGCGCTAAAGAACTGATATACTGCTGTCGAGCCTCCTGAGTCGCTGCAACTTCGGTCTGATAGAACTGCGCTGCCTGATCGAGTTGCTGGCGGTACTGACTCAGCTCTTGTGTTTTCTTGGTGTAGTCTGCCTGTCGAGAGTATCCCTTAATGAGTTCGTCTTCAGTAACCTCATGGTCTTCACCGTTTATCTTAACGGTGTAGACATCAGGTGTGTCAACTTCCTCTTCAGTTTCTTCTTCTTCAGGTGACTCTTCCTCTTCATCCTCCGTTTCTTCTTCGGATGCTTCGGGTTCGTCTTCAGATACTTCCTCCTCTGACGCTTCTGCTTCTTCAGTTTCTGGTTTTTCCTCTTCAGGGTCCAATAAACCAATGATAGCTTTTTCTGCTTCCATAATACTACCCTCACCTGGGGGTAGACCTATATCATGCGGGGCTGGTTGCGTGTCCGCTGCCATTACTTTCTCCTATAGTTGGTATTGCTGCATTTTCTCAGCCATCTGTCCAGTTTCCAAAATGGATTGAAGATGGATGTGAAGTCTATCCAGCAGTCTCATAGCTAACCAGAGAGATTCTCTGGCTTCCTTATCACTGGTACCTGAGTGCTTCCAGCTATCCAGTAAATCTTTTTCAAGTGTTTCGAATGCCTCTTTAATAAGAGGATCGTTTAGTAGAGATTGCGCTCTACGCGCTCTGTCATCCAAGTGCTACGGGTCTCCCTTGATCAGCCTCAAGTTGAAGTTCAGCCATCTTCAGGTTACTGTCAACCTGGGTCTTCATGGCTTCCAACTCTAGCCTCTGCTGTTTGATGTGAATGTCGGCAGCTTTAATCTCAATCTCTTTTTGTTTAAGCTGCATCTCCATTTGATCCAATGATTCCTTCGCATTAGGTTGGTCTGGTATCCGATCAGGATCAGTTAAGAAGTCATCAACGTTCTGGAAGCCCATATTCTTTATGAGTGCTGCTCCCATGTTATAGAGGTTCTTCTGATTCACGATCTTCAAACCACCCCTCATCGCATCTCCTGCGAAAGAAAGCATTGTTGTAAGATGCGCCATCTGCTGATCACGATTTCCACTTCCTATTCCTACAGAAACGGTACAATCATACTGGTCTCTCCACATGTCTGGTCTGACTGTGATAAAGTTATTTCTCAGCATGATAATTCGCTCGTGATCCTGGTTCTTTTGAAGCAGTTCAAATATATTCCTCATCAACTCCTTCACACCTGTCTCGGCAAAGTTCCTCGCAATCAACTCAACACGAGACTGCGCTGCTGTCATCGTAGCAGATACAGCCTGTGCTGTGGTATGAGAGGTGAGAGCGTTTTCATTTAAACCCTGGCTGTACTTACTGACACCGGATCTTGACTCTCTAAGTTTGTCAAGGTAGTCAAGCATCTGGAATGAGCTTGATTCAAGTTGTGGTGTGGCAAGAGGCATGATCGCGTTTGGTGACTTGACTCTCACTATACCACCCGGTCTCTGCGTAAGGAGGTCATCAAGATTAGCCTGACCCTCCAAAATTGCATACCTACCAAAGTTCTGGTTATACATGTTATCCATGAGGTTTCGAGTTAATACAGATTTTATGAGCTGAATGTCCATAACAATATCTGCAATCGACAACCCAAAGAACTTATGCGGAATCTTTATCGGAGTCACGCTGACAAACGGAATCCTATCTACGAGATCGTTGGAAAGGATCTGACTGCCTACTGTTGTAATCTTTCTTAACTCAGCAATACCGTCACCATCTTCATCTATACGAATGTAGCTCTCATGCAACCAGTATGACTTTAATTCTTCGCTGTCAGCTGTATCTCCCCAACCTGACCAGAACTTAGCGGAGTCATCAAACTCATACCGCGATAACCTTTCTGCTGAGAAAGCATCTATATCCGTATCACCACCACCCATTGCCTCTATATCATCAATCTCAAATCCCATTTCCCTCAATTGGGAAATAGTTTTTAAAACACGATGACAGACAAATCTTGCATCTTGTATTGTTTTTGATTCCCTTGAAATTAAGAACTCATCGGGTGGAACGTTCTCAACCTTAACCCTACCTGATGATCTTTTTCGTTTAATAGTAACATCGTGAAACTCACCCTCTTCTTCGGTACGTGGTGTGTGCTCAATGATCTCAACATCATCATTCATTATGAGCATATTGAACTCTATCTCATCGAGATTGTTGTACTCCTCTCGATTCCAATCCTCTGTCTCATCCCACCAACACTTGACGATACCATTCTTTTGTAGAAGTGCATCAGTGAACCAGGAGTAAAGAATTTCCCACCCAGGGTTATCACGCATAAAGACATAATTAACGTAATCTGTCGCTTGCTTTGCAGGTTCCACATCCTCTGGACCCTCTGGATTAAACACAACCACCTCATCACCTGATGCAAAGATCTTCATCAAGGAGGGTTTGATCCATTCGATGGTATCCATCACACTGGAGTCTACATACTGGCTCCTTCCTTCCACCTCATTCCCGAAGGGAAGACCGTAGTAGTAGAGCATAGCGTCTTCACGCTGTTTGGAGATCTCGCCACCGTACCCAAGCGAGTCTGTCAACTCTCCTTGTATTCTACTAAGAATTTCTGCGTCAGTTAATTTCATACAATACCCATATTTTTATATTCAATTTCCTTGCTCCAGTTTTCTTCCCCACCAGAGATTCCGAATCTATCCATTGACTGGAATGCGTATCTTGTTGCTGACATTAAATCATCCCTTACGGGAACGATCTTGCCAGCTTTTCTGTGATACATGCGAAACTCCTCAAACCAGTCAGAAAGCGTAGAAAACACCTTAAATCGGTTGTTTTCCATAGCCTGAAGCATCGCCATGATACCTGTTTCTATGGAATTTCCACCCTTCTTTTCCCCTAATGCAGGGGGGTTTGTGAAGTGATCAAGGAGCATATTGATACCATGACTCCTATATTGATCTGCTAGACCTGGATTCCCCATAGAATCCTTCCTGTTTCCGTCATGGGGAAATACCATCGGTATCCAATTGGGTCTGGTTTTGATGTAACCAGAGTGGATTTGTGGTGTGGCTTTAGACATTCTATGGCAATCATAGAGATAATAGACATCTTCATCCTTATCCCATGCCATCCACACTACTGCTGTGGGATGATCGTAGCCAAAGTCTATGGCTGCTATTCTAGCCCACTCTTGCGGAATATCAAAGGGTTCTACTATAACTTTATCTTCCTGTACTGGGAAGACTAGACCTGAACCGATTGATGGTCTACCGTATCTACGCATCTCTCTTTCGTGGGGAGAGTAGGAAGATAGGATTTGCTCCATAACTAATTCGTTAAGATGACCTTTCTCACCCTTCAAGGAGGTAACCTTCTCAGAAGCATCATCCCATGTTGCGTTTGTCAGAGACTGCCCTTGTTGAAGGTTATTCATAAAGGATGCTACGGTTTCCGTCATCCCTTGTTCAGGGGTGAATGTCATATAAACCATCCCCCTCCTGTCAAGAGTACGGGTAACGGCTTGCGAGTATATATCCCTTGAAGGTTCCTCGTCAAGCCAGATCACATCTACAGATCTACCCTGCCACTTCTCTACGCCCATCTCATAGGCTTTAAAGAATAAAGAAGAGTTCCCTCCGCTAACATGCTTAATGAGTGCGACACTCTTAGCGTTAGGTACTCCAGGTTTTCTTTCGGTTTTTATTATTAGATTTCTCGGTACAGTACCGGAACCGAAAGCCTCTGGATCATCGGGGGAACCCAATAATTCAAACTGTACAATGTCTCGGGTTGTCTCGTTGGAGACTCCGCCAGCCCAGGCTATTACGGGTTGCCTATAAACCCTCCCTTTCCACCAGTCTGGATAATACCCAGTTAAATGGTAGGAAAGCTCCATACTGCCACAGTAGGATTTTCCAATTCTGTTGGCAGCCATAAGGAGCCTTTGATTGCATTCCTTTCCTGTTTCGTGGAAAGTGGTTTGGTAAGGGTAAGGATCGTATGTATCAATCCTATTATACCTTTCCCTCTTACGCTGCTCACGTAGGAGCTCAAGACTCCTAATGTTTGAGGAGTGCGTTGAGTTCCCTTTGGATTTCCTCATCTGACATTCGCTCTACGTTGGTTTGTTCAATGCGTTCTACAGGTTTCAGACCCGCTCTATCCAGAAGATCCTTGATTGCCCCAAGACGCACACTTTCGCTTTCCGCTGTCTGTGCCAGTTCTGTCAACCAATGGATGCTTGCGGGAATCTTGTCTTGAAGTATCTTTTGAGTCTGTTCACGTATTTCATTGCTGAGAAGTTTCTTGAGTTCGTATCCTTTCTGTTTAGCTGTCTTTTCAGAATAGCCAGCTTCCACTGCAGACTTGGCTGCATTGCCAGTGAGTGAATAATACTCAACAAATTTCTCTTGTCGTTCTGTCATAGTCCACCTACCCATCTTCCAGTAGTTTGGTATCTAGCCATCTGATCTGCTAACTTATCTTGCAGTAGCTTCTCCTCCCGCCTCTTTCTCATAAGATCTGCTTGCCGTAGACTCTCCATCCTTGCCGATGCTAGTGCTGCTGCGCTCGCGCTTTTCTGCTGCCTCACTCTTTCAGCTTCAGCAGCTTTAGCCAGTTTAGATTGTGAAGCCTTCCTAACCCTCTCTTCCGCTGCTCTTTGTCTGGATAAAGCAGCCAACCTATTCTGCTCCGCTTTAGCCTTTTTTGCTACTGTTTTTGCTTTCGCTTTGGCTTTCTCGGCATCTTTCTTCTCTTTTATAGCCTTATTTAATTCTGCATCCTTTTTTGCAACCGCTCTTCGCCTTCTTTCGGATGAAGCTTGCGATTGTGTTTTAGTCTCTATCACCCCAGATTTTTTTACCTGATCTTGAAGACCTGGCTGATTAGCAAGGTGCTCTATATCAGTCTCCGTAATCTCTTGAATACCTGCAGCCATAGTTCGTGCAAGATTATCAAATATCTCCTCATCAAAAACCACATTGGGATCAACGTATGCCTCGTCTGGAGATAAGCCTTCCTTTCTTGCCTCATTAAAAACCTGATTATTAACCAGATCTTTTAACGTCTCGGTAATTTGACCTTCATCAGTCATTTCATTTGCATTATCGACACTATCATGAAATCCAAGAGCATGGAGTCTAATAGTATCTGGCGCTATCTGAACCATCTCTCTACCAACGCGATTCATAAATCCCTTTGTAGTATCCCACCAATCTTCTGGATTAGTGAGTGTCATTTCTTTCCCCCATGGAGACCACGCTTCATCGCCCCAAGCGTCACCATACACCAAATCAAGATGTTCCCTCACGTCATGTGCGTCTGTAGACGTTTCATCTAAAGCACCAGAATCTCTGAGGATTCTCCAGTTTTCCCTATCTCTAGTTAGTTTAGTTGAGATTGGGGTTCCCGGCACATTAAAAGAAGCTTCTTCCTCTATGCCTGTGTCTATGCCAAACGGCATAATTGTTCCAGGCGAAGCTCCACCTGATCTGATAGCTGCATTACCCCTCCTAGCCCGTCTGGCTTTCGCCCTGTCTATTTCCTTTACTGCTTCACCTTGAACAAACTTTCTGGCTTCTGCGTCTGGGGTTAATGTCTCAGTAATTCTCTGCAATGCTCTCTTCCAGATAGGCTGTGTTTCCTCAACAGGTTGGACAGGAGTGGGCACATTCAAATCAGTAACATTGGATGGAAGAGTTGTGATAGGAGATTCTGGTGGAATAAGGCTACCACCAACAAATGGAGCAACCTGCTCAGGATTAATAACAAACTGATTTAACAATCTTCCTGCTGCTTCCTCTCTACCCATCCCAAAATCCAAGTCTAAATAAGAAGGTGCGAAAGCTGCACCAGCCAACCTAGAGAGCTCATCCCGCTGGTTTATACTTGGAAGCAGAGATTCTGTTCCCTGCATAAACATTGGGGTTACCTGATCAGAACCGCTGGATGTAGTACCCTGTTGATCAGCAGATATTAACGCACTTTGTATTGCTTGTGCATCATAGTTAGGATCTGGAACGTAAGTAGAATCAGGCATTGCTACATCAGCAGCCATAGCTGGATCACCTAAGAGCCTTTCACCAAAATTGATAGCAGTCTCCGCAGCAAATGGAATCGTACCAAAATAAGGAACAGTAGACAAAGCAGCAAGACCTTCTCTTACATTCTGATCTTTTTGTCCATAATCATATGAGGCAAGAGCACCACCAGCTACATTAGCCCAGGGAGTCACTCTGCCAAGAGTCTTCAAGAAACCTCTGCCAGCCTTCAGAAAGGGATTAGGATCTGTGCCAGTGCCAGGAATACCAGCTTCTAATGCTTTTACATTTTCGCTTAATGCTTCTGCCGTAGCACTTGCCCCCCTGCCAGACTTTATCAACTCAGAAGATTCTGGGGATACTGTTATTTGGGAAATAGTAGGAACATCACTGAATCCTGGCATTGCGGGGATAACATCTACAGCTCTTGCAGCTTCCGAGGTAGGAATGACACCAGTATAGCTTGTGGCTGATGTATGTGGTGCTATATCTGGATCTATGTTAGGTAGTGCAAAAAAATTGGATGTTCCCGGATCTAACCCCCAATATCTACCCACTCCCCTATTATTAAGTAGATTTTCACCCCTGAATAACTTAGTAAAATCACCTTGAAATGTAGGCTCTATACCATATGGGCTCATCTTACCCCTAATAAAATCCTCTGGTGATATTGGAGTATTAGGAGTGACAGAAGGGTAAGGAACCATCCCCTCTAAAAATGGATATACTTGCAAAGCTGCTCTTGTGGCTGTTGCTTCCGGGCTTGTAAAATCTGCCATTACTTAGCCATCTTCTTGAATGTCTGTGCAAGTCTTGCTTGCTGTTTAGTCAGCTTAGAAGCCCTAGAACCCTTCCTAAGGACTTTCCTGGCATATGCCTGTACAGACATACCATTCTTCTTAGCTTTCGCTGTGAAGGCTCCTGGGCGCTTTACAGCACCTTTAATCCAATTAGCCACTAGAGATTCCTTACGGAAACCTTCTTATGCTTTTTGTGCATAGCACCACTACCCGCACCTTCCTTACCTAAAGACTTCATCATATCATCCCAGGGTTCTTGTGCTTTTCCTGATTTCCCCGACTTCTTTTGGGTATCAATCCCAACAGCCACAGGATCAGGGTTGGAGAATTTATAACCTTTCATTTTTTCTTCCTCTTAGATTGCTGTTTCTTCTTATCCTTAGTATAAGCATCATAACCTTTCTTAGTGTAGGGATAATGTTTCTTACCTAGTTTGGGCATATTAGATATTCCTTATGAATGATATAAAACCCCTCCAGTGAGGGGGGTGGACATATATATAAAAAAAATAGCCAAGGGGGGTACCATGCCCCTCTTCAGACTACATTCTGTTCTTGATCAAGACTAGCTCCCTAGCATAGATTGCCACTCGTGTCAACTGTTCTTTTATACAGTGAACCTGAACTGGTTCTGGTCTGGTTACTGAACTGGTTTGGTTGATGTGTGTGTGAGTGGGAACTCTGTCTATCTATGAACTCTCTCCGTCTCTGCTCTCTCTCTCTGTTAGGTACTCTTAATGAACCGCTGGTCCTCTTGAGTAGTCTGTACCTTATAGAGTGATGATTGATCATTTAGTGGTTGACAAGGAATAATGATAGTAGTAGATTCAAGTCTCATTCTTTTGTTAGTGGAGATTTTGATAATGAGAGAACCAACTAAGAAAGCGGTACTGTCTTCCAGTGATGTACATTACTTCTGTAAAGAGATCATTCGAGAAGCTGAAAATCATGACCCTGTAGATGCTCTGAAAGATGTAGAACTAGCCCTGGCAGTTCTGAAAAACGAGTACAACCGAGAAATGGTACACGCTGGATTGCGTTAATAGATCATAGCCAGTTTGGATAGCTGGCTATCGTGTATTAACCCTTTAATGGAGAAAATAACCATGTCCGACTTATACGCAAGAATCCCAACATCAGCGAGAAAGACTGTGCCGACTGCGCGAGGCTTCAAATCTACTGGTATTGAAGCGGAAGTGTGCTCGTGGGAAGGTAAGGTTGTTAGTAATATCTGGTGGAATGATGATGATGGGAAATTCTGGTTCAACGTTAGAATGGCTGCACATCACGGCACCGGAGATTCTCAGCTCATTTGTGAAGGTATTGTTGGAGATCGATTCTCTTTAATGGGAGCCTGTATTGATGAAGATAGAATAAAGAGTTCTGAGGTTGCATTCCTTGAGCGGGAACGAGTCAGAGAAATTAACAAAGCTGCATAAGGAAATAGTAAACTAGCCTTTCACTTGGATTTCGGGTTTTTCCGTGATACAATCGAGAGGCTTTTTTATTTATCCAGGATTAAAAGGTAAATAGAATGGATACTAAAAAGTGCAACAAGTGTAATAAGACTAAGCCCTTAGACAAATTCGAGCTCACATGGAGTTATAAAAAAATAAACCATGTAAAAACTAATATAAAAATGTATCGCTACAGGTGTTCATGTTTGGAGTGTCGGGCTAAAGATAGAGCCAAACCAGAAAAAAAGAAACGCAGAAAGGAGTATTGTGCAGAGTGGTATATTAAAAATAGGGATTACGCTCTACAAAGGAGCGCAGAATACTATGCAAAAAATAAAGAATCCTATCGCGAAAAGCGCAAAGAGCGCAGACAATCGCGCGGTGAAGAAATACGAGCGCGTGATCGAAAGCACTACCGCGACAACGCTAATAGAATAAACGCTTACGCAAGACAATACTACGCAGAACACCCAGAAGTAAGGGTTGATTACTCAAGAAGAGCAATCGAAAGAAGAATTGATAAAGACATGAGAACTCCATCTTGGTCTAACCTGAAAGGGATTAAAGATTTTTATCATCAATGCCCAAGTGGGCATCATGTTGACCATATTATTCCTTTGAGGGGTGATATTGTTAGCGGGTTACACGTTCTGGAGAATTTACAGTACCTCACCGCACATGATAACCTATCAAAAGGAAATAAATTTAACCCAGAGGATGGAACATAATGAATACTCAAGATAGAATAGATCAGATTATTGTAGAGCTTTATGCTAATGAGTTATCCGTGGCAAAGATAGCTAGAGAGTTTGGAGTGACCAAGAATTACGTTTATATGATAAACTCTGGTAAATGTGGACATATGGATGATTATAAATACCCTATTAGAACCAAGGGATACTCTATTAGGGAAAAACCAACTGACAAATACGGTTATGAGTTATGAAAGAGTTATTAGAGAGCCTTGAAGAGTTAATCGCAGATGTAGAGAGTGCTAAATATAAGTTAGAATGGGTGTTGCGCGAATTGGATCAGCTTCACATCCATTTTGAGGATGTGGATGTTGATCCCCCTGATGAGTACCGTGAGGCAGCATATCTGCAGAAGGTATTGAAAGAAGATGAGAAACCAAAGGAAGACAGCCTACCGATGGGTGATGACCAATGCTAAAGAAGTTTAGACTGGGATCACCTCAAGCCATGAAGCAGGAGCCACCCCTTGAGCACCCTGATTACTATCCACCTAGAAGGATTCGTGATGAAGAGGATACTTGGGTTGTCGATGATAATCAGCGTTGCTTTTGTGACGCTTGGAACGATGGCGATTATGTTTGGCTACGAAGTTCCTCCTTCTAATTCTCTTGGACTTTTTCTCTAATCTATCATCGTATTCCATTGATAAAATTCCCCTTTCACTTATAATACATTTGGAATATAAGTCATTGATTATAATAGACTATATAACCCTTTAGTATCAACGAGTTACATATTAAATGTATAATAGTATATGAATCCGTTAAGCAGAATTGTTAAAAGAGCAGAGGATCTTCTAAGAAGAGTCCGTATAGAGACAGCTAAGAGCAATCAGAGCAGTGGGATACCCATAGAGACATACAAGAATTACTGTTTGACATATGCAGACAGGATCAACAACCTCAAAGGCATAGCACATTGGAAAAAGGTAGAAGCAAGGGAAAAGGTATTCAAGGTTTACTTCGATCTGCAAGACTTCAGAGGAGCAGAGAGGCAGACATTAAAACCCAACATAGAGATCCCCTTCTCATCCCTACCCGAGAGAATATCCCGATACCTCGTATCAGCGGAGTCGTTTCAAGGTGGATTAGGATTTAATTCAGCTCGTGGACAATTCCTACAGGATTCACATCCGCAAGCCAACCCTTACTGGAAGCCGCCAAAGATCAGACCCGTATACAGCGTGCCAAAATCAGAATATGAGAGTATCATGGCAGAATATGAGGATCAAAGACCATTAACTCTTGAAGAGTGGATCGAAGACTTCAAGAAAGAGAAGAGGGAGTTATTATATGAAATGCGACAGCTGCGAAAACCTGGCAACTCAGATAACAGACGTGTACTTATTATGTGATCGATGCTGGTGTCGGAACTTTGGTACGATCACTGTGGATGGTGTCAAAAGACCCTTCCTTGATGTGCTGCAAGATTCCCTAGAGAAGATGGGGATGAGCAGGAAGGAGGGGGAGACAGTAAAAGAGTGGGGAGCAAGGTGCAAAGAGGCAACCACACTCAACCCCAAGATGCTTAAGGGGTTAGCATGAAAAAAGCTATGAAGTGGATCGCAGGAATACTGATAGGAATTCCTTGCATATTTTTCTTGTGGGTTCTTTACTGCTGGTTTTTTTGGCGTGGTCTTTTTTGACTACTTGGAAACACTGTGAGCGTATGGTTGCCAAGCTCCTGGGTGGTGAGAGAACGGGTTGTAATGGTGAATCACGTAGAGATGTTGAGCATCCTCACTGGAGTGTTGAAGTAAAACACAGGAAGAAGTTGCCAGACTGGATACATTCTGCTATGATGCAAGCAGAAGTTGAGGCTGACGGGAGGGTTCCCATCGTGGTGCTCCACGAGAAGAACCTTAAATATGAAGACTCTTATGTTATGATAAGGATTAACAATTTTAATGCGGAGATGAATGATGCGAAGACGGATGATGACTGATAGCGGCACCTTTGGCGATATCATGCACGAAATACTTAGACCCATGAGCGACCATACATTTATGGATGCGTACAGGGAAAGCTTTAGACCGGCAAACGGTGCGCTCAGAACGATGACGGAAACCAAAGAGGTTACGGTTCAGTGTAAGTACCCGGAACCCGATGATGGTGTGTCTTATTCTTGGGTGAAGGTGGATAGACCGGAGGATAAAAATGGCGAATCCTGAAAGAGATTTAAAAAGACCCTTTCCCGTCAATAAGTTACGCTGGAGGCAGGGTCAAGGTAATAGTGGTGAGTTGGTGTACATCACAGCCAGGGATGTAATGGATAGGCTGGATGATGTGTTCGGTGTAGAGGGTTGGTCTGATGACTATGAATGGCTTGGTGATAGACTGCTGTGCAAGATCTCCTGTAAACTGAATGGATCAGGATGGGTTACCAAGTCTGATGGTGCTGAAGACTCAAACATAGAAGCAATCAAGGGTGCTTACTCAGACTCTTTCAAACGTGCTGCTGTCAAGTGGGGAATTGGTAGATATTTATATCACCCCAAAGCTTTTGATACCAGCAAGCAACCTGCATCGTGGGCTACGCCTGAAGGCTACGATGAATTAATGGAGAAGAGACATGGCAAAGAACAGACGGAAGAAAAACCTTTCTGAACGCAAACGTGATGTTGCTGACAGAGATGAATCCTTCGCTCGGTTATATGAAGCTTGCAATAATTTCTTTGATGAGTACGGTGATTACAACGGTGAATACGGGGAGGTTGGGGTTATGTATTACGACCAACTCCGTAGGAAATATGCCCAAGCGAGATCGGTATTGATCAGATTAAAGGAGCAGTATGTCGCGGATGACCTACAGGGGTGCTGGGAAACAACCACCCACTCCCACTTCTACAAAGACCCCGAGCTTTCTGGATGATCCATTTGGAGATGGCAGGTTTGAGAATAGGAGATACTGGTTTGCACGTTTTTGTTACAAACACAGACGCGAGATAGCTCCGTCTGGGAGAACCTGGGAACAAGCCTTCCATAGATTGGAGGGCTTTTCTCTCAGGGATTACATGCAATTTTCAAAGAAAAATAAATTGGGGGAGAAATATGGATTTCCGAACAAGCCTGGGTGAGACTATCTTCAAGACTAAGTATGCCTCCAACCCTTACGAAAGCTGGAGTGATCGCGCCCATACCGTGGTCAATTATGTTTGTGGTGATATGGATGGTGAGAAGAACAAACTCATGGCGAAGAGCGATCAAGATCAGCTCACCCAATATATATCAGAGTTCAAGTTCATGCCAGGTGGAAGGTATCTCTGGTATTCAGGGAGGGATGCACGCTTCTTTAATAACTGCTACCTTCTAAAACTCGAAGAGGATACTAGGGAGGAGTGGGCTGGGCTTACGCGAAGAGCCATGTCTTGTCTGATGACTGGCGGTGGTATCGGGGTTGACGTTTCCGTATGCAGACCCTCTGGCAGACAGCTCCGCTCAACGGGTGGTGTAGCCAGTGGACCCATACCCCTATTGTATACCTTGAATGAGGTAGGCAGGAACGTGATGCAGGGTGGTTCCAGACGCTCCGCATTGTACGGTTCTATGAACTGGCAGCATGAAGATGCCAAGTTTTTCCTTCACGCTAAAAACTGGCATGATATGTACCTTGGAACCAAGAAGGAATATACTGTAGCAGACATGAAGAAGATGGATTTTAATTATGCTGCTCCACTTGACATGATGAACATCTCTTTGAACTACGATGACACATGGCTAAATGGTGGTGATAATGGGGTTTTTACAGAGAACTGTCGTCAAGCTCTGATGACTGGTGAGCCTGGGTTCTCCTTTAATTTCGGGGAGAAAAGCGAGGAAACACTTAGAAATGCGTGCTGTGAGGTCGTTTCGCAGGATGACAGTGACAGCTGTAATTTAGGCTCAGTCAACCTAGCCAGAATAGAATCAATAGAGGAGATGAAAGATGTAGTAAACTTAGCATCTAAGTTCCTGGTCTGCGGTCTGATCCGAGCTCACTTACCGTACAAGAAGGTGGAGAAGGTGAGGCAGCAGAACTCACGGATTGGTTTGGGGTTGATGGGTTTGCACGAGTGGTTACTCAAGCGGAACTATCGATACGAGATTAACGATGAATTAAAGAAATGGTTATCAGTCTATGAAAAAGAATCTGAGCGTAGCGCAAACGAACACTGTGATAGATTGTTTCTCAACCGCCCTAGAGGATATAGAGCAGTTGCTCCGACAGGAACCATCTCCATTCTCGCGGGTACAACCTCTGGAGTGGAGCCTGTGCACTCCGTTGCATACCGTAGACGCTACCTTACGGATGGAACGAGATGGAAGCACCAGTTTGTGGTTGACGGCACAGCCGAGCAGCTCATAGAGGAAGGCGTGAAACCTGACTCCATAGAGTCTGCTGTGGATCTGGCTGCTGACCCAGAGAGAAGGATTAAATTTCAGTATGATCTGCAGAAGCATGTGGATCAGGCAATAAGTTCCACGTTAAACCTCCCCGCTTGGGAGGGCGCTGTCAGCGAAGACAGAGTGACAAACTTCGCTAAGATTGTAAGGAAGTATGCCAGTGGATTAAGGGGTCTAACCTGTTACCCGGATGGTGCCAGGGGTGGACAACCCATAACACCTGTTCCTTATGAAGAAGCTCACTCCAAGAAGGGGGTGATCTTTGAAGATAACAGCGAGGAACAATGCCTATCAGGAGTATGTTCCCTATGATTGACGTTACGATAGATAATGATGCACTGTCTATGCTCAAGAAGACCATAGATGATCGAATGAAGTACAAGAATAAGCATAAGGTAAAGAGTAGGCGAATCTCCAAGAAGGAGAACGATAAACAGATCTGGCTTAGGGGCTTGCGTGGTGAGTACGCACTGTCTAAGCTTCTGGGTATCTCTAACAAGTCATCCCTGCGACACTCTAAGGGTGGTGATCGTGGATTTGACTTCGCTGTCAACGGAACCACCATCGAGCTGAAGACCACCAGAGGGTGGAACCTCATCATAAGCAAAGACTACCGAAAGTTGAAGGGTGATGTGGTTGTTGATGCTCAAGACATAGCGGATGACACCATACGCTTTAGGGGCTGGGCTACTAAAGAGGAGTTCTATGAGAGGTGCCATGATGCAGATCTCAAGTACGGTGATGCCAATGGCTGCACTATCAGGGATGTAATGAATCCCGAAGACTTAAACCCAATGGAAACACTAGAGGAATTTTTACATGCTAGAAAAGACTCCCAGATGGGAGAACAAGAAGTACCTTGATTGGGTGGCAACGCTCCCCTGCTCTCACTGTGGGGTAGAGGATGAGACTATCGTTGCTCACCATCTTAAGCACCGCTATGCACCGTGGTCTGGTGGCATAGCATATAAAGCATCCGACTGGTTGACGATGCCTTTATGTTACTCGTGCCATGATAAGGCACATACGGGGGAGAAGTCAGTCGTAGACTGGCAAGCTCAACTAATTTTTATGACTTTAGACAAAGCCTTTAGGGATGGTATAATACATGGATGATGAGAAGATGGAGGATTCAAAACTGTTCCTTGCGGAAACTGATGAAGAGTTTGCTAGGAAATCAGCCTATGTTAAAATGGCTCCTTTCTATGCTAAGATCATTAAAGCTAAACACTTTCTGGGTTCGCATGGTACGGTGGCAGAAAGGGAATCCAAAGCGTATGACTCGCAAGAGTTCCGTGAGTACATACGAGAGCTGGATGAGGCGACCGTAGATGCAGATGTGCTTGAAGCAAAGAGGGAATCAGCAAAACGTGAAGTAGATATTTGGAGAACACTTAGTGCAAACCGTAGAAACGGATAGGAGATACAATGGCACAGCAATATGAGCAGAAGGATAATGACGGAGCAGCTTTCCCCGTTGAATCAAAAACCGAAGATTGGCATGATGATTATTCAGGTAAAATTATGGTGGATGGGCACATGTATTGGCTCGGTGTGAGGGATATGAAGTCCAAGGCTGGAAAACCATACCTCAAACTGAAGGTAAGACCCGTGACGGGCAATGCCGGTCAATCCCAGGGGGGAGACCTACCATTCTAGTAAAGCCCGGTGACGGGCAATACAGGAGTTCTTATGACTGAGTACACAATACGATATCACACGGGGGATAAGGTGCTCTTGGAGTACGATCACGCTGCCCACAGCTATGTGGTGGAGGAAGAGAAAATTCCAAACGTCACCACTCTCATAGATGGGGTGTTCCCTAAGTATTTAACAGAGTGGGCTGCGAGATGTGGTGCTGATTACTGGAAGGAGCATTATGGTACCCATGAGGCTAGTGATATGTATCGCGGTATCATCAACGCTCACAAGGATGTCAGCGGTGCTGCCAGGGATATAGGGCATGAGACCCATTACTGGCTTGAGGAATATATCAACAGCTCCATCAAACATCCCAATGAGGTTGATTGGAAGCTGGGTTCGCTCAGTGATAAGTCAAAGAATGCGGTCCAAGCCTTCCTAAAATGGGAAGCTTCCCATGACATTGTATGGATGGGCAGTGAAAAGAAAGTCTACTCAAAAGAGTATAACTTTGCTGGAACCATTGATGCACTCGCCATGATTAATGGAAAGTTCTGCATCGTGGATTTTAAGACAAGTGCAAAGATCTATAAGGAGGCTTATGTTCAGTTGTCAGCCTACGCTCAAGCCATCGAAGAGATACACGGGAGATCTGTAGATCTTGCAGTTGTTTTAAGGTTAGATAAGGAAGAGGAAAAATATCAGGAGTCTGCCTTCAATCCCTACGATTACTTTGATATATTCCTTCTTGCTATGCAGATGAAGAAGTTTCAGTCAACTAGGATTAAAAAGGAGAAACTGTGAAGGAAGAGAGTTTACTGTGGATGATGCACCACCACCTAGACTCCGCGATAACAATGATGAATATGGTTATTCAGAATGAGCTGCTTGATTTGGAGGTTGTGGAAACCTATATAGATGAGGCTGCTAAATATTCCGAAACCATATGGGAAGAGCAGCTATGGAGAAAGTATTCAGAGGCTCTTTACTACAACCAAGAGAATACTGGAAATGTTATTAAGTTTAGACCCGAGACAAGGGGTCCAGACACTTAAATTGATTTAATCTCCTCCACACAGCCAATGGGAAAGGCTGTAATAGAAAAGGGAGTACCCTGTGGATCGTCTGCTGATTGAACCACGCGGGTACTCCCTATTTTTATTTCCTTCTCATCTCTGGATATGAGCCACCCCACACTCTGCATGGTGGGGATGGTGACATCCTCTGCTGGTGTCCAGTCAGCAGTCTGCAGGATGTCTACCCAAGTTACGAGCACTAGCTCTTTTTCTTTTTTCTGTTCGTTGTCAGCGGTCCCGGTATTATCCATCCGATCACCATTGGAAGTAACAGAACTAAGCCTAGCAGCCATCCACCCATTCCAACCAACTTCCCCAGAAGGGTGAAGAAATTATCGGGTGCTTGTTGAACCACCGTTTCAGCAGTGACTTCAACTGGGTTTCCTTTTCCTTCCGCAGTCAAAGCAGAGGCAGTCGCAGCCGTTACGCCACCTGCTATGGTCGGTACAATCACACCCCCCGGCAAGACACTCGTTACACCAACAACTGCGCTCGTTGCTGCCCCCGTCATCAGGCTGCTCTTTAGAGTGCTGCATCCTGCGATGCTCAGACAAGAAAGGGCTACCCAAAGATATACATAACTGCGATTAGTATTACGACTGCCCATAGTGGCTTCTCCTCAACATGTTTCCAGATTGTCTTGATTATCTTCATATTGTCTCCGTTATAATGTGAATGACGAACCGCAGCCACAGGAAGACGCTCCCGTTGGCGGTGTAAATTTAAATGATGGTCTGAAAGGGTCTGCCTCCCAATCCATAGTTGCATCTCCAAGTAAGTCAAGGGAATGGGCATCAGAGTAAATATTTTCTGTAATCACGGTGGCATCTGTTGGTAGCGTGCCAGTGGGCGATAGCTTGATTTTGTAACCTGAACACCCGCCACCTTCTAAGTGGATACCCAAGAACCCTTCGCCATTTAGAACGTCTGTTACTTTTTTTTGAGCCTGTGGAGTTATTGTCATGTATTTTTTTCGCTATAAGGTTTGAAACATATTCGCATTCTGTATTATTCAATTATCTTCCTCACCACCTCTCTGCCCTCCCAGTTGTTTTCGACTGCAACAGTGTGTTTTTCGCAAGCATACCTAGTGTTGGTGCCTTCGTTATCTTTCCACCCATTGCGACTTAATGTGCGCTTCATGGCTAGGCACCCAGGTACCCCCATCTCTACCCACTCACCTTTCTCGTTTTCGTGATGCCCCATGAACTCAATGACGTTGCCGTTGAGGAATAGCATGAGAACAAACATTGTTTTAATTACCATTGTGTGCCTTTAAGTTTGCTACGTTATCCTTTAATGTTTCCACCTTACCCTCAAGGGTTTCTATTCTCTGTTTATAAAAGTCTAGGGTTAGCGCTTGCTGCTGATCGAAGGGAGCTTTACCTGTCTCTATATTGTTGAGAAGTTTGTCGAACTCCCCACTCAGATGTTCAATAAGCATGAACTGTTCAGCATCTGCTGGGAGGCTCCCGAGGTCGCCCCGTGGCCACTTAATCCTAAACTCCGTGTTCTTTACTAGATCAGACTGAACCAGAATCATTTCTGTTTCAATGCGGTTCAGCCTTTCAATGATCCCAAAGTAAGCCCATACCCCTAATGCAACAGACGCAATCAAGGAAATAAGATTGCGTACAGGCATAGCGAATTTAGTTTTATCGCTTACATCAATCGCATCGCTCATTCGTATGCGTTATAACCCTTTGAGCTTTGCTGCGCTTGGTTGCCTTGCAAAGCTTCAAACAGTCTGGAGTGTTGGTTTTCTATATCATCATTGCGATCATTGATCTTTTCCAATTCAGTGCTGAGTTGATCCACCCTAAAGCCCATAACATCTAAACCTTCAATGGCTTTCTCGATGGATGGAATTGAAGTCCCCTGTATACCAGCCAACCTCTCCACCTCAGATGATAAACTTGCAGCCCACCATATACCGGCAGCGGTCTGACTGACTAGGAATACAATAATCCCAAAGAATTTAGCGTCTATGTTCATCTTCGATTTACGGAGATCCAATACCGCCAAACGATAACATAACAGCAACAGAAGCAGTTGCATCTCCGCGACTCCACTCGTCATCAAAGTCAACACCCACGGATGGAGTGATATATAAACCGGCAGCAACAGGTATAGAATATCCAGCACCCAGTTCAAGACCGTCATAAGAGAAGTCATCTATATCCCATTTTGATAATGCGGATGCTTTGGCACCCCACAAATCCATTGAGGTTCCAACCGTTCCCGTGAGATCTGAGGCTGTCAGATTCCAATCTGCAGCGGTTTCAAGATCAAAGCCACCAACTGTAAGCGTAGTGCCACCACCTAAAACGTGGTCACCGCTCTCCATCCAGTTGTAATGAACTCCACCGTCAAGTATTCCAACCCCAGCTCCATAGCCTACACCAACTTTCTTAGAGTTGGATCGACTCAGCTCCACACCGTATGCACTAACCGCCATATCATTGTTATCCTGTTTGAAGGTGAATGTGTAACCATCCCCCACCAAGCCAAGACTGAGATCTCCACCATCAGATACCCCAAAGTGAACACCATCGCTGTTAAACCCGGATACATCCACACCTATCCTGTGGAAGTCTGCTGCAAACAGACTCATGGGTAACGCAAGCAGTGCAAATAAAAGCTTCTTCATACTTAATTATCCTCTTTTAGTGTGTCAATCTTCTCTTCCAGTCTAACCAAATGATCCATAATCTGATCAAACTGGGAGTCTGTTCTGTCTACAATTCTATCGAGTCTTTGTTCAACGGTCTCACCCTTAAACTGGAGTATGCTTATAGCCTCTCTTAGATCATAGATAAATGTAAAGCCAGCTATAATTATTCCTATAGTGGCTATTATGTGTCCAAGAGATATACTCTTGCTGAAGGGGTTTCCGTTTGTCATAATTCTATTTTATTGCTAGGTTCTGTGGGTGGAGTTATAACTATTTCCCATTTTTGCCCCTCAAAAAAAGCACATACAACGGTTCTGTGGGTTTCTTTATTCTTACGAAACGCGAGGAATGTCCATGATGTGCGATCTGGTTTAACCATCAATATGCCGCCACCTTCACCGATGGTGTGGTGGTTGGTATACATTTTTACAAGGGGGTACTCGCCTAATGTTTCTTTATGAAAATCGATAGCCTCTTTAATGGAGTCCCAACATACAGCCTTCAGTGGTATTTCTATCGCTTTCATTTCGGCTGAAGCTGGAACAGAGTATAACATAAACAACAGCGCTAATATTTTTATCATCTGCGTATCATGAACGGATCAGTAACTTCCTGCCGCTGTACCTCATCTATAAGTCTCATCAATTGCCTTGCTCTCCTGTTTTCCTGATTTCGTAGTGCACGTTCAAGTTTCTGGTGTAATGATCTAAGATCATTCTCAAGGTTTTTGTTTGAAAAATAACGCTGTGTATTTAGGTTTACGTCATACACCCGCTGACCCGAGAAGAACCTCAACCACCTAGCTGCTTCTTCTATATCCTCTGGGTTGCTCTCTCTTGATGTGCCCCAGCCACCCCATGCTTGCGTGACTTGTTGTCTCCCGGTTACTGGATCTCGAACTTGCTCACCAAAGATACCACCCGGATTGAGTCTGTTGATTTCTGTAAGGGGAACTAGGAGCTGTGCCAGTTTCCATAATCTCGCTGGCAAGGGGACACCCAGCAGATCCTTGGCTTCACCCTCAAACTCTGTGATAGGTCTTCTTCTGAAGGTGTCATACCCCGAGATCTGTTCAAATATTTCTTTGGGTATAGGTGAAACCATCTCAGTTATAAGATGCTTTGGTTTCATATACCTTACAAGTTCTGCCATAGGAACGTTGTTAAGGAGAGTGAATGCTCTTACAACTCCCTGGTTTTCCTTACCCAAAAAGATCGGAACCCTGTCTCCCCAGAATGAGCCATAGTCTGACTCATCGATGTCACCTGTTTCGTATTGGAATTGTTCCCTTGCAAGGTTTAATTTCTGTGCTCGTTGGGGATTAAGAACCAGATGCTTGAGTTGGACTGGTGTGTTTTTTCTAGTCCATGTATAGAATGGAAGGGTTCTCTTAAACCAGAACCTCTCAGCCTTAGAGAGATCCTTATAATCAAATAGCGCTTCCTTAACCTTGTTGGAGGCGATATCGAATTTCGCATCCTCTTTGGTCATCAAGCGTCTGACTTGCTCGAACCTTCCACCCTCAACACGTTTAATGTCTGAAGTCCAGAATACATTATCACCCTCACCAAACTCCGAGAGCTTTATCCTTTTTCCATCTGGGGCTATCCAATCCAAGTCATCACCCATCTTCATCTTTCTGAGTGTGTCAAGGAAGACAGCCATACGAGCATTACCCTCAATGGTACCACCAACAAAAAACCCTCCTTTGACAAGGGGGTTCTCGGTGCCTAATGCTTTCTGTAATGACTGCCACTTACCTCTCACACCCTTGGCTACTTCAGCTACTTTCTCCTGGTTAGCCAATACGTCTGCGCGGTAATGACCCGCGTTAATTCCTCTGTCCAGCGCTTCATTGGTGATCTGATCCATTGAGTAGCCAGTGTCTGCAAAGTTAGTAGCAAGCCAGTCTGCATCATTGATCTTTGGCATACCCTCAACACCAGCTCTCAGGTTCTTGTTCTGTGCCAGCAATCTATCTACGTTTCTTTGGCGCATCATATCACTGCCATCAAACCTGGAATAGTATTGGAGCTTGGCTGCGTCTTTAAAAGTCTCTATAGCTCTGGGTATATTTGCACCCAAACCTGTCACCGTATAAGCATTGAGTATATTTCCTAATGCGTTTCTGCTGTGGTATCCCGGTCTGACTGCTAGAGTCCATGATTTCCACGGTTCCTGTATGCCATCAAACACAGCTAAAAACTTTCTCAATGCTTCTGAATCTATATTCTCACCAGAGATAAGTTCAAGCTGATCGCTGATCTGTTTCGCTACATGTCTTGGGGTTTTAAAAGACATTGATTTCTTATCTTTACCAATGACGCTCCAGACTTTCTGACGCGCATCGGCAGATGCTTGCATGGCTACCCTTGGAGTGGCTCCGCGAGCTATCGCTGCATCATAAGCCTTTACCTCTGCT
>VTLG01002522.1_pt1 | contig 27454 bp, 44 predicted proteins | sample 4694571 | NCBI WGS metagenome assembly VTLG01 (sample SAMN12604809, study PRJNA352737) | marine metagenome | biome: ENVO:00000447; feature: ENVO:00000209|ENVO:00000569|ENVO:01000036; material: ENVO:00002151; isolation source: viral sequences binned using virsorter ...
GTATGTATAAACTTTAGCGTCGTATATGGTAGTGATAATCTCCTGTTTCGCGTTTGTTTCCCTGCCCTGCATACGCTCCGTGTCTATCTTTTGAATCTGGTGTTTGGGGACCTGCTGTACAGCATTTACACTATTCGGAAAGGGCGGTATATCACTCATCTTCTTTCTTCCTAACAGGGTCTCTGAATATGTATTTACCTTTTCCAGCCTCTGACGAAGGAATCAATCTCACCTCACAAAAACCATCAAACTTGTTGGTCTTACTGCGTAACCAATTATGAGTATGAACGCTTTGATGGACTAATGCATCACGATATTCAAGGCAGCTAGTCAGTTCTTGAAAATACAATTCTGTTCCAGTTGGCACCCCACCCGGAGTTAGAAGCACCAGAACAAATATCATTAGCGTCATAATCTACGCTTCTTTTTGAGTGCTTGAGTTCTTTCTGCTTGCGGGGCAACAAGCTCCCATGTCAGCACATCTACATCCACTTGATGGGCTGTACCTAACACTCTTGGCATTGAGTTTCTCACGTAGATCATTGCCCCATAACCACACTGTTGGTAATTGAACTTCAACCAATCTTTTGCGACTTGGTGGCGTTTTGCCGGGGGATTTACAAGCTGTAGTTTATTCCACTCTCTCAGGTCGCAGAATCGATTAGGGTCTTCGGGATCGTAATCTAGTCTTACTGCTTCTGCAGCATTATCTGGATCAGTTGAGCCAGCTTCTCGTCCGTTGACTTCAACGTCTCCTGCTGTTGACTCAGACTGTCCACCACCGCTTTGATCTGCGTCTGGTTGACTGCCGACAGTTGACCATTCGCCACTGCCTTCTCCGCTGTTTCTTTTACCACCTGCTCGATACGAGCCACCTCCGAACTTGTCGCTTGTGCCTGTGCTTGCATGGACCCCCATGCAATAGCTCCAGAAATAGCAGCAGCGGCTATGGGCAATGCCCAGGTTGGTATTTTTACCGAAGTACCATCACTCATCAGTTTATCCTCCTAAGAATTGTGGAACCAACAGAGTTCCTATTATCAAGATTATCACACCCCACAACATTCTTTCTAATCGATCAAACCGCCTTGAACCGTCAGCTAATCGCTCTTCGATCCTTTCATAACGTAAAGCACACTCTCGCTCGTGAGCGTTTATCTCTTGCAAAGCTTTCTGCCCTTGCTCATCCATCTAGGATTTCTTCTTTGGGGGCAGGCTGTTTAGCTTTTCCTATATTCAAAGCTAAAGCTTCGAGGAATGGATAGACGTACTTGCCCATAAACTGATCGTCTTTGGGTGTAGGGGTAGCCGCACAGACCGCAGACGCAACCGTCACCACCGTAGTAGCAAGTGTGAGTATCTCCATCAAATCCATCATTGGACGATCTCTTTTTCTTCCTCAACAGCTTTGACAGAGTTTTTGAGATCCATTTCTCTTTTAGCAATCGCGAGTTGAAGGTCATGGGCATCCTCCTGCAGACCAGCTATCTGATTCATCGTGTTTTCAAATCTTGCTTTGAGATTCTGTAGCCTAGCAATCTGACGATGTTCTTCTGGCTTGAGATCTTCTATCTTGTACTCTTCACCAAAGATGGTGACTACAGGTGTCTCTTCAGTGCTTTGTTCCGTCATCTGCTATCCTCCAAACATTTAAATTAGCTGCTACTGTTCGTCGCTCTCCATCCCCCTTGAATGGATACACACTATGTTGTAACCAAGAGGGAAACATAAAAAACTTGCCGACTTCGGGTTTCATGATCACCATCTGAGGTGGGCGCAATCGCTCTGTATCTAGTAACGATCCTTGTCCATATTGGAAGTTAATACATCCATCCGAATGACCGCTAGAATTATACAACCCATATTCGCTTGTGCCAGAGGTCGGCTGATCTAATATCTGTTGTGGCACTTTAGTCCAGCACGTACAACTAATACCCATAAGGGTCTTGGTGCCATGATCATGCACCGGGTTGTAGTCGCCAGCATAACTATGCACAGACCAGCACTCATCGGTTTCTACAATGCGGTTTTCGTTAAAGGGGTTAACCGTAGAACCAGCAAAGTTTTTAACGTAATCCGCGCCCATACATTGAATTAACTCGTTGAACTCTTGAATCTTTGGATGCGTGTAATCCATCGTCAGTTGTTCGCCGTTGCCAATCTGACCGACTAATGTGCCAGCATGAGATACCCTGTCCTCTTGATTCAAAAGATCATCAAGATACTCATTAAGGTCGTTTACCATCCTATCTGGCAACATTGCCTCCATCAAAAATACTGATGGTAACGGGTGCATTTTATATTCTTGTCTGACTTGAGGCATCAATGTCTCCTCACCATAGATGACTAAAAACTATTATCGGCAATATCACTAATACTACCAATAATAATTCTACCATCTATGCGCTTGGATCGTAGTCTTCTGCTTTCTTAATCGCAGCGTCAATCGCAGTGAAGTCTTCTGACCCCCAATCGCCTAAAGCTTTCTGATAAGACATATATCCTGCACTACGCATGACACGCTCTTTCTTTTCTTCTTTAGTCAGGTCATTGTTGAATTCATTAGAGTCATCCAACGTATTATCAATCACGGAAATACTTCCGGTCATCGCTGCGAAAGCCTGTGCTTTCTCTTCGTCTGTACGTGCTACTTCTTCTGCCATTTTCTATCCTCCTGATTTGAGTTTATCTACTTCTGCTTGTAGAGTGGTTACTTGTGTGGATAATTCTTGAACTGCTTTAACTAAAGGAATTACAAACATTTCTCTGGAAATTCTTTGTACGCCAAATCTATCTTCTTCCCAACCAGCCCAATCATCTACACCAGCCGTATCTAAAGCTGCTTTTACTTCTTGAGCAATGAAACCATGCATTGTTATGTCTGTTTCCATTGTGTTATCTGATTCGTTTTCTTTGTATAAATGAGCAAGCTCACTATCCGTTGAATCTAACTCATGGTGTCCTTTCCAGTTGTACTTAACGGTTCTAAGATCGTTAATAAAGCTCAAGCCAAGATCTGTATCTGTAATATTTTTCTTTAACCTTTCATCCGATGTTCTAGTCCAAGTAGCATCCGATCCAAAGTGGTTGTGTACTTGCCCAGCGGATGAACCAAAAGTAAATGTACCGTTTGAATCTCCGTTGATGTCATCACCGATAACGATTTGGTTTGTTCCATTAAACGCAGAAGCCGAACATGAATATCCAACAATGGTGCAGCTATGTGCGGTTGTCATACCAGCCGCTGCTTCACTACCAACAATTGTATTAGTCGCTCCTGTAGAAATATTCACACCTGCTTCAAATCCAACCGCAACATTGTTAGCTTGAGAAGCAGTTGTACGGTTCTGACTAACTAACGAGTGGTAACCCACCGCAACTGATCTTGTTCCTAATGTGTCAGAGGATAAAGCTCCATAACCGATTGCCGTATTATAGTCAGCACTAGTGAGAGCATCACCACAAAGCCCTCCGACAAGGGTATTGTAGACTCCCGTGGTGATGTCATTACCAGCATCTCTACCAACACCTACATTGTAATGAGCAGTGTTTGTGGTGAAGTTTAAGTTTTGCAAGGCTCCCTTACCCAGCGCAACAGCGTCAGTTCCTTTGGTGTCAGACGTAAGAGACGCATACCCGACAGCAACATTGTCACCGCCCGTGGTAATTGCATCACCTGAACTACCTCCTATGAGGGTATTTTGGACTCCCGTGGTGGTTGCAAATCCTGCACGATAACCAACCGCTACAGTTAAAGAGGACGTAGCCGTGGTAAAGTTTTGTGTTGCTAAAGCCTCAGTACCTAACGCTGTAGACTTCAACCCTTTCGTATCAGACGAAAGAGCCTGATAACCTACTGCCACATTTTCATCAGCATCGGTCAAAGCATCTCCTGCAAGACCTCCAATGAGAGTGTTGAAAACTCCAGTGGTGACTGAAAAGCCAGCATCAGCACCCACAGCAGTATTGTAAGTATTTGTAGCAGTAGCGGGATTCATCGTTCCAAGAGCCAATCTACCTATGGCAATGTTCTGACTGCCTAATTGGTTTGTTCCTAACGCATCAGTTCCTACGGCGACATTGTTGTCGGCATCTGTGATAGCATCGCCCGCATCCGCACCAATCAAGGTGTTGCGAATTCCAGTGGTTATTGATTGACCCGCTGTAAACCCCACGGCTGTATTTGCGCTGTTAGTAGCAGTCGTAAAGTTTTGCGAACTTAATGCTGCATAACCAATAGCAGTGCTTTGGCTACCTAAAGTATCAGTGCCCAAAGCAAGAGTACCAACAACGACATTGAAATCAGCATCAGTGAGTGCATCCCCTGCAAGACCGCCGATTAAGACATTTTCGACTCCCGTGGTGATTGCCGCACCTGCTTGGTAGCCAATCCCAATATTGTAGTTATTTACGGCTGTAGTAAAATTTTGGGTTTGTAAGGCTTCATAACCGATGGCAACAGCATATCCACCTTTGGTATCGCTTGTTAAAGTAGCGTAACCAAGTCCCGTGTTACGCGACCCGGTTGTAAAAGCATCACCAGCAATACCGCCGATCAAGGTGTTGCTGGTTCCCGTGGTGACTGACTGCCCAGCAAGTGCTCCAACAGCCGTGTTGTATATGTTGCCTCCACCCGATGTGTTTTGATTTTCTAAAGCAAGAACACCGATAGCTACATTTCTACTGCCGTTTGTTTCTGTGGTCAGAGATCCATAACCCAAAGCGGTGTTGTTGCTAGCGGCGGTTTGTGCATCCCCTGCAAGACCACCAATCAGGGTATTCTGAACTCCCGTGGTGACTGCCTCACCAGCATTTTGTCCAATTGCTACGTTAAAAACACTTGTCGCGGTTGTAAAGTTTTGTGCAGCTAAAGCCTCTCGTCCAATCGCAACGGATTTACTGCCTAGTGTATCCGCTCCAAGTGCGCCATACCCAATAGCTACGTTTTCATCTGCATCAGTAAGTGCATCACCCGCATTAGCTCCGATCAAGGTGTTCTGAGTTCCCGTGGTGACTGAAAGACCTGCATTGTTGCCGACGGCGGTATTCAGTGAATCTGTAGCCGTAGTAAAGTTTTGAGCAGCCAAAGCACCCGTACCCACACCAACGCTTTTGCTTCCAAGAGTATCTGCCGTCAGCGCATCTGCTCCGACTGCTACATTGAAGTCAGAAGCTGTTAAAGCATCACCCGCTGTGCTACCAACAAACGTATTCTTACGGCCTGTATTGACCGCTGATCCTGTGAGATAACCCAAAAAAGTGTTGTTACTAGCGGTAGTCTGTGCATCACCTGACGCATATCCGACAAAAGTATTGTTATCACCCGTAGTCAGTGCCGTACCCGCTTCATCGCCCACGACCACGTTGTAGTTGCCGCCAGAGGTAATGCTGTTACCAGCGTTTACGCCAATACGGACGTTAGATGTTCCAGCGGATGCAGTGATTAGATCAGAACCATCGGAAACTGTTATATCTCCGACTGAATCTATAGACAATCTAGAAGTAGCAGTCGCTCCGGTTCCACCTGTGCTAAGAGTTAATGCGCCAGTGCGGTTCAGAATGACAGCGGCTGATTCTTCAGATGTATTAAACCTTGCTTCTGATCCAGAACTATTAATATAGAAGTTAGAACCTAAAACAAGCATTGTCCCGTTGCTATCGTCAAAAGTTGAAATAGCTGCATCTGTTGTAACGCTATCGGAGTTTTCAAAAAGTATTTGAGGGCTATCTCCGTTATCAGCATCTATCTTGATACCTTCTGCAAAAGTAGCTGCGCCCCCATCAACAAATAAAGTTGGAACCGCTAAATCAGTAAACGCATCAACCATCGCAGCACCAGATCCAGCACCATCAGAGTAGATAGCTTTCGTCTGACCGTTGGCAATTGTGACGGTAGCTCCAGAACCTTGCTTGATAATGATGTTTTGGGAACCACTTGTCGCGTTCTCGATAAACCACAACTTGGAAACTGTGTTTGGGGCTATCGTGATCGTACAAGCAGAGTCTAGTGTGCCTGTGTACTTGAGAAATATTGATCTTCCAGGGTCCGTTGAACCATCGGCAATAGTAGTAGTAAAAGTGTCAGCATTATCTGGTGAAATCGCTTCTGTGCCAAAACTGAAAGCTTCAGCAATCAATTCCAAATTTGTATTTGTGCTGGTTCCCCAGGTTCCACTTTCGTCGCCTGTGGCGATTTCTTTCAATCGGAGATCATTTACATAAGTTGCCATACATCACCTTTACCGTTTTTTTGGCTTAGACTTTTTAACCGAAGCCACATGTTTTTTCAAAGCATCTGCTTGTTTTTTATGGGTTTTTGATGCCTTCTCCAACCCCTTAATGACTTTTTTGACTCTCTTGACCATCAAGCTACCTCGTCCCAATCTGGTGTTTGTGCATCGCTGACGCTAGACCAACTTGGTGTTTGTGTATCTGTAATACTACCCCAATCTGGTGTTTGTGCATCATCTATCAGCCCCCAAACTAACGCGAATCCGACTTGACCGGTTCCACTAACTCCAACTGGGGAGACATTCGTGTCTGGTTCAACCGCGACAACACCCACCTGTGCAGTGCCTGCTGTGCCCGTAACATCAATGTTTTGAGATGTACTGGTAGTAACCGTGCCAACCGCACTAGTCCCTGCCACGCCCGTAACGGAAGCAGATGCAGCAGCAGTAACGGATACCGAACCGATTGAACCAGTACCACTAACGCCAGTAACAGAAGTGATGGCCCCAGCAGTAGCAGTGACACTACCCACACCACCAGTTGCTGACACACCTGTGGGAGTGACGTTAGCCTCACCCGTGACTGTAACGCTGCCAGCGGCTGAAGTGCCAGCAACACCAGTAGGACTGACGACCGCAGCGGCGGTAACAGAAACTGATCCCACAGATCCTGTTGCAGATACCCCGGTAACTGAGGTGGTCGCTTCGGCACTGACCGATACAGACCCGACAGCACCCGTACCCGCGACACCAGATGGCGCAACATTAGCTGCTCCCGAAACCGATACAGATCCAACAGACCCTGTTCCAGAGACTCCTGTAACCGCTGTAGTAGCGGCTGCTGAGACGGATACCGACCCGACCGCAGACGTTCCTGCCACGCCTGTGACAGAGGTCGTTGCTTCGCCCGTGACTGTGACGGAGCCAATCGACCCAGTTGCAGATACACCTGTGACAGTGACCGGGACAGGTTCACCCCACGGGCCATCGCCCCAAGCTCCTCTGCCCCAGCCCGTAATGTCTGCCACATACTATCTCTAAGCGATGCGGATTATCGCGTTGGACGCATCCGCTGCTGGGAAAGTAATCGTGAAGTCACCCGCCGTGCTTGTCTTATCTCCACCAAATGCCAACGCACAAACCGCTTTGTTGGAAGCACTACTGTTATAGATTAGTGCCCCATTCGCCGTGATGGATGCGCTGGAGAAGGTTAGATCACTGAAGTCACACAGGGCTGTCGTTCCAGACGTTGTTGGCGTTACAGAAGTAAGGTTAGAACCCCCACTAGAATAACCCGTGCCACTTACTTCGTTTGTGGTTGCAAAAGCTGTGGTGCTTGCCCCCAGGCTTGCACTGCTTGTAAATAACGCAAGCTTGAAAGTGTTACCTGTGGTAGCAGTAAAATTATGTGTGCCAACAAGAATCTCCTGCTTGAAGGACGTACACATAGCTGTCGATATAGCCATTATAGTCTCCTTAAAATGTCAGCCATTTCTGGTTGGCCTTGTTTTTCTAATTGAGCAATCAACGTAGTGCGGTCACTCTTGATTGCTTCTTTCATATAATATGAAATTTGTTGCAGGACGGCATCTCTGAATGCCTCAGCCTGTTGTGCAATTATTGGATGGCAGTTGCCCCCAATACTTACAATTTTTTTGGTAGTTTGCTCTGCCCAATAATCGACATCATGTCCAGCCCAATGGGTGGTGCTGACGCCGACCTCACCAATCTCGATCTGTGGTGTTTCCTCTAGCATTATCTACCTTTGCTAATATCGTAACGATACTCGTCTACTTTACCATACCCCTCGGCCAGATCCTTCAAGGCGGCAACAGCTTGGGCATATCTTTGCTCGTATGCTGGCACTTCTTGAGGGTTTTTCAGAAAAGTTGCGGCCTCTACAAGAGTGCCATACAACAATGCATCTGGGGCATTGGTTGATAACCAGGTGGAGCCGTCATCGGCACCTGCAGTCAAAGATGCTGGTCTGAACTTGTAGTGTAGTTCAAATTCGTAGTTACTATCTGGCGTTGGAGCCAAAATAAAAGTGTTGTCATCGAATAGCGCATAATACTTAGGAGTGCCGGTAGTCGATGCGTTTGGAGTGTATGTCCGGATGAACGAGGTATGTTTGAGCAATAGATACTCGTAAACACTGCTGCTTATCACGGCCAAACTGTACGATGCCAAAAAGTCTGACGGGGTGGATAAATAAGTATTACCGCTTGTCGCCGTGCCTGTAACATTTTTTCGGAAAACCGGAAGCTCTACATTCTTGAGAATTCGCTCTTCTGCCTCTTTGATAAAGGTGGTCAACTGCGTATCAAAAGTCGTCTCACTGACTTCGCAGTAATCTTTCACCGCTGTTTTCAAAGATGCTAGGGTAAAACTCATGTCGTGCTCACAGTGACTGAACCAATCTGTCCACTGGCTTTGATTGGTGTAAAAGTCTTTTCAAAAACGTTTGGTAGGCCCACATTTACGACCATCGGTTCTATCCTATCAGGACGTGCATTTCGTATCGCTTGCGGGTCATCTGCCCTTGGTGGTGGATATAGCTGTGGGTGTTTTGGCTCAAACTCATCTGGTCCGACCAAAGAGCCATTCCACTCTTTCTTCATGCGATTGAGTTTGTAGCGCACACCCGATCTATCAGATATACCGTATGCGTTCTTACCAGATGCAAAGCCTGACATGCTAGGCCCTGTAGTAATCGTATGATGGACTTATACGCAGAGATGCTCGATCTCTGTCCTCGTCCATCGCTCGTTGCATTTCTTCTTCGTAGACGCTCTTCAACATTGGCATCATCTGTGGATTGCGCTTCATGCTGATGTAATACGCAAGACCGGCTGTCAAACAGGGATAAAAACGAAAAGGTATATCTACCGTGTCGGTAGCAGAATCCACATCCTCAATCCTAGTAAGACGATCAAACTTTACTACATCGGTATTGTTTTCTGGTGTAGGCCAGATTCGTAATATCGGTGTAATCTGACGGTCTACAAAAAACTCGTTTGGTCTACCGCTTTGGCTTTTGTTTGGTATATCCAGGTAGCTAGATCTACTGACCCTTTGGATTTCAAAATCAGTGCTACTTCGGGTTACAACCGCAGACAATATATCCACAGTGCTACGGACATCTGAAAAGTCCACCGCAACAGACAGAGTAGTGGTCGCTGCACTGCCTGACCCGGTCAACGTTTCACCAGATGTAAAAGTGCCAGAGGGGATCGTGATAGCAAAAGTCGTAGAGCTTGGCTTGCTTGTGATTTGTGCTGTAGCGGAGCTAGACCCACCCGTTATGGTTTCACCCACCGTAAACGATGTTGAGGCCCCTACAGTCATCGTGAGCGTACCACAGGGATAATCTCGTATACCTTCAGCTAAAGTGATGGACGTTTGCTCAATCGTCCATTGATTGAGACCCCTGTTTGCCCAATCTGCAAACAACAGGTTCATTGATCTTTTTGCGGTACGCACATCGTATCCGGTACGAAGCTCCATACCACAACGTTCAAACGCCTCTTCGACGTATTCGGCTAAATCTAATTCAAAGTTTCTGCTGCCAGAGGTTGCCATCATTCATCCTCTGTATCATCGTTATACAGGTTATCGAAGATACGGTTTACATCTAACGTGTAATCTAAATCAGATTTAGAATAATGTATATGTGCAGACGGTTTGAAGTCTGGTGCGCCCGTACCCATCTCAAACCAAGCGGGGTGCGTCACGCGCACTCTATTATTGGGTAGGGCCACAACGTTACCTGTCCACTGACCCGCATCAAGTAGTTGTAAAACATGGCTTTGTTTGTGTTGTGCCGGATCGTCGGCTATCTCACTTTCTGCGTAATCGACTGTAAACAAATACTTGGCAGGAAAAAACTGCCCGTCGATTTTAGCCATCCAAGGACAAGGTGTAGCACGATCAATCACATACACAGCATGATGGTGGGAGCTACAGTCCCAAGGTTGGGCATCATGCGTTGGCATAGGTTCCGGCCACTCTTCGAGCGGGATGTCTGCACATAAGGCTGTTATGGGCATACGCGCCCACATTGCTCCACCATGCACGGTGTCCTCCTCCTGCCCGTCAGCCTCAATACCGGTAAAAATTACTTGAAAACTCAAGCACCTACAGGGCATCGTGGTGACAGCCACTGCCATTGCGTGTAAAAATTCACCGTGGTACTTCTCGTGGTTGTGAGTGTACTCACGGCGGACCCAACATTTAAAATGAGGAATATTAGATTGTAGATACGGCACTAAATCTTGCCGCCGACCTTACCACCTTTCTTCGTCATTTTACCGCCCATCTTCATACCCTTGGGCTTCTTCTTCATTTTTTTCTTGTCGTCTTTCTCAGCCATACCACCGTACTGCATTCCTGGTGGGATGTCCTTCTTGCCGCCCATAGCTCCGCCTTTGGATTTCATCTTCACGCCTTGACCGTTAGTCTTGCGCTTGACAGTGCTTTTTTTCTTAGCTGGGCTTTTTCTTTGTGATCCGCCCATGCCCAGATTCACTCTACTAGCCATGTTTCACCTCAATAATACTTGGTTTGTTTTCTGCGGTTGCCGAGAACAGCACCGCACCCTCTTGCTATCTGAGAGCGAACCTCGCCCCCTGATCTCATCTTCGTGACTTTTGCTTTTGGGGTATTCGCTACTACTGTTTTGCCTTTTGCCCCCGCCCGTTTTTTCTTTCTAGCAGTCGCAGCCCTCTCTGATTTGGACAGGCTACGAGCTTTAGCTTCGGGTAGGCATCGGTCTGGGTTTTTCTTGTTTTCACTACTGCCACACTCTCCAACAATATTGCCTTGTGTGTCGATACGAACCCATTTTTGATCGAGCCATTTTTTTAGCTCACCCATTTATCTGCCCTTTCTACGTCCACCTTTTGCCTTTTTGGCATAATTTGGATCTTTGCAATATTTACTTGCGGCAAGGTTCGCATACGCTGAAGGGTATGTATCGAAAGTCCGTTTTGCCCAAGCTTTACCCTCGGGGCAAATCTTACTTCCTTTGCTTTTCTTGGATGCACCACCGCCCTTGGCGTAGTAAGTCAATCCTCTTGGCATCGCACCTCTAGTCATCACCATGCGTCACAACTCCAATACCTTGCGGTAAATTTATCTTTGGCCTTTGCGGTGTCACAACCGTGACGGGCACGGAAGTTTTTCCGCCGACCCGGTTGGTTCTTCTTGATCGTCATGTCAGGATCACCAAACCGGACAATCTTCACATCGTTGCCTTTTTTGGCAAGGACCGCAGACTTCTTGTTCTTACCCGGTGTTCTTTTCGGCTGGTTATATCCAGAAAAAGTTTCACCCCGATACTGTAAACGACCAGATGGTAAACGTTTAACGTCCTTGGTCGTTGCCATTAACTAAAGCCTTTCCTCATATACAGAATAACAGTGTAGGTATCGTTTGAACTGGCACCCACCGTGGTAAACATGATGTCGCCAGTTTTTCCGGTGCCTGCGTTATTAGTCAAACCACCAAACTTACTGTAATCGTGATCTCCACTTTGGTTTTCACCAAGCTCGATAATAAAGGCATCCGTGTCTGCATCGAACAAAAGCTGTACTTTCATACCGATACACTGCCACCAGATGCGGTCTATGGTGACACTTGTGCAAGTATCACCATCCGCACTTGTAGCGAGAGCAGAAACATCGACTTTTTTGACAGCCGATTCGCCTGTGCCATCCGATATGTTGGTCAGTTTGAGAACCGCAAATTTGGGGCCATCGACTAACGTTTGTGTAGTTACTGCATCAGCCATAAACTACTCCTTTATTTCACCTCGAAGGACCATAGCTTTGTACTCTGCGCTGCCCAAAGGGGGCAAAGTAGACGCTGTTTTTGTCGTCTTCGCCGCCGCAGGTTTTTTAGCAGGAGCCTTCTTTTCAGTAGATTTTTTAGTAGTCGCCATTTACAACCTCTATCGGTTTTGTGCAGCAAATAAATAATCGATGGTGGCTGATTTGGTGCCCGTTGCAGAACCAGAAAGTTCCATAGCACCTATAGCCAAGTTTTCATCGTCGGGTATGTTGTCTGTGTGTGTAGCAACTAAGTTCCTGTTCACGAAAAACTCTACTGATCCAGTTCCTTTTGCATGGAATCCAAGAGTAACAAACGTATCGTCTGCTATGTCTACCCCAGAATCAGTGGTGGTCGCCGTCCCGTCCTTTTCCGTAACACAATCAATGTTCGTGTCACCATCGTCAACTTGGAAAACAATACGATCAGCAGCCGTAAGCATAGCTTCTGGATTGGTCGCAAAGTTCACAGTCAAACCCACGCACAAATCAATCGCACTGCCTTCTGAGTCACCGACTTTAATTTTGGTTTCAAACCAAACGTCTCGACTTGTAGACAAAGCGAATATTTCATTGCCTTGCACAGAAGCTCCGTCGTTGTCTGTGGTTGCTTGAGAGGTAAGAACTAACGTACCGCTTTCAGCGTCTGCGCCTAAAGCAGCCGTAGCACTGCTGTCTTTGACAACAGTCCAATCGTTTGTGTTATCTAACGCAACTCCAGTGAAATCGTCCATGTAGACAACGTAATCTGGGTTTTTGTCTATAGGAAGGTTTTCAAACCATTTGCGATTGCCGTCTTTTCCGGCAAACAGAATAGGACCAGTAAAATGAGTAGCCATATGTTTCTCCTGTCGTGGCTAGTGTCAGTCACGGGATGCGACTGTCAGGATGCAAACAGAATAACAAAACAACACAAAAAAGAAAGGGTGCCGAAGCACCCTTTCAAACGTAAACAAAAGTTTACTTATGCACCTGGAGTACCGAACACTGCTCTCCAATCGCTGACGCCGAAAGAATATCTTTCACGTGCCTTAAATCGCATGTTTCCAGTATCAAAGTCACCTTCCATCGCTGTTTTGATGGGGGTTCTTTGGAACAACTTGAAGCCGTTAGGTGCGTCCGTCTTGATGAAGAAAGCGTCAGTATCCGTGAGGAAATGATTGACGACAGCCCCATCAGGCAGCATACCCATTGACTTGTTGGCGTTGATATCATTATCCGCCGTTCCAGGTCGCAAGTTTGAGTTTAGAACTCGCTCTGCAATGAACTGCAACTCTTTTGGAATGATCAACTTCATTCCTCGAACTGCAATCTTCAGACCACGCTCATCAGTCAAACCAGCAATGTCAATCAACATCTGCTCCAGCGAAGTCTCATTGAGATCCGCAGCAGTGCTGAGAAGGTTACGCTGGTCGCCAGATATGGACGGGTGAGCAGAAGAACAAAGAGCCGCACCGTCACCAATTGGTGAACTTGTGCTGAACGCATTGTTCAATACCGCAGCAGCCCGAACCTGCTTGGTCTGTGACATTGATCTAGCCAAAGCTCTCGTGTAACGAGAAGCAAGCCGGTCGTAGAGATTATCTTCGATAGCTTCTTCTGTAATCGAGAACGCTAGAGCAATGGTTTCGTGCGTATAACGCGCTGTGAAGGTCTCCTGCGCGTCGTCGAACGAGATGGCACTGCCTTCCGCTTTAACCGGAGCAGAGCCGAACCCTGAGAGCATGACTTCTTCTTCAAACGCTCTGTCTGAAGTTTCTTCGTCAAAGATCTCAGCGTGTTCCTGATCGTAACGATCATATTCAAGCCCGAACAGAGCATTTAAGCCGGGTTCAAGCTCTTTCGCTAATTGTGCGCGAGTAATAGCCATTTCTTATACCCCCTTAAATGCCAGTGGTCGTGGCTGTGGTTTGAGAATCAAATCGCGCATTCGGTGAATTGTAATGTGCGTTTATCCTTACAACCAATCCGATACCGGCAGCGGTGAAGTCGCTGTTCTCATCAGCATCTACGATACCAATGATCTTCAGCGGCAACGTAGCCGTTGTATTGATTGAAGACACACTCAAAGCCGAGTTTGAACGACCTGTGTCGGTAGAGCCGGTCCTTGCAGACGTACCAAGGCTTGCATTAGCAAACACACCCGTCAGTGCTGTAGCACGGTCGGTTAGTGAAGCATCACTAGCCACTTGGAATTGTTGCATTGGATTATCAGCAACTAAAGCTTTGATAGGAAAATTCGTATCAACGCTTACGTTGTTTGATCCAGCCCAAAAGTTTCGAAATACGGTCTTCTTTGAAGAAGAATCGACATATTCTACACCCATAAATACACCCAGAGCGGCTGTTGTGCCGCCAGCGGTATCACCCGCTTGGTCTATGACTCCCGCAGCAGTCGGGACCACTAAGCTGTATTGAAAAATGGCGTTGGTGTTATTAGACGCAATTTCGTATTGCGTCAAACCCGTAGAATTGACGGCACTTCCTACAAGCCCAATAGGGCGTAGACCGTAAGCAGTTTCTTGATTTGCCATTGTATTAAGTCTCCTAAAAACTTACCTACTTACGAGGACCACCAAAAGTTACGCGAGATTGACGTTCTGGTTTGTCAATCCGCATGGTTGAGTGAGCATTCTCTCTAAGTATGTCCGTTTCCACGGCTTCGATCTGGTCTGCATGTTTCGAAGCGAAATATTCAGTCCTTTCGTCAACTGTTTCCAGCGGAATCCTAGCGAGAAGCAATCCGCCAACTCCAAAAACCCCCTCGTATTTGCCCGACTCAATGGTCGGTGCTTCAAAATCTGGGTACTCGTCTCGTCGGACTAGCTCGTAGCCTTCACGTAATCGGCCCGTAATATTGGCTTGATCTTCGAAGCCTCGGGTTTCAAAACGTATCCAACGATGCTTATAACCCTCTGGTGCGTCGGGAGCATCTAAATTTGACTTTGGAGACCACGGCTTACGCCTAGCCGTAGATTCTCTCGTGGATTTTGCGCGAGAGGTCTTCTTGATAGCGTCGATTGTTTTATCTATGTCTGTCATTAGTCCCTCACGTATTTTGCGTATTCTTCAAGTGGCACCCCTAATCTTTTGGCAATAGTGACTTGGCTCGGAGTGAGTTTAACCTGTCTGCCGCGCCCCTTCTTAGCAGGGCGAGATACACCCGCAACAGTTTGCGTGGTGCGTCGAGGGGCTGTCTCTTCTTCTGTTTCATCTTGAAACTTATGAGGAAACTCCTCTCGCATTCTTTTGTCCAGCACATCATAGTATTCATCGCTGGCTCCGTCCATACCTTGGGTTTCCACCAATTCTTTGTGAATACCGAAGGCTGCAAAGGTCATCGCAGAGTCCTGACCAAACCATGAGTTTTGTTCTGCCCATGCTTCAGCTTTGGGATCTGGCCTTTGTTGTTCTGGCGCAGGCTGATATTGAACCTGCTGCTCTTGTTCCTGCTCAAACCGTTGGGCTTGCACCTCTCGTTGAGCTTTTGCTTGTGCATGACGATCTGCCGCCACGGCAAGCTGAGATATCTTTTCCTGGGCTTGTAGCTGACGATCCGTGTCGCCCGTCTCTATCGCAGCTTTGAGTTCTTCTTTTGCCCGTTGCTGCTCAGAAGACACTCGGCTACCGTACTCATCTATGTAGCTTTTATCTAGGTTGTTCAGCCTTTCTTTTACACTTTGGTTTTCGCGCTGCACTTGTTGTGCGAAGTTGACTGCCTCTTCTCGCTGTCTCTCAGCTTCTCGTGCCCTTTTCGTCAGTTGGTTGATTCTTTTTTGGACTGACTCGCTATACTGCTTATATTCGTCGTCAGAAGATTTTTCTTCTTCAACTACCTCTGGTGCCGAAGACTCTTCAGATACGTCCTCTAATGTGACTTCTTGTGCCTCTTCTGTGAACTCTAGGTCTATTTGACCATCGTCAGCTTGGTGACTAGATTGTTTTTCCGCTTCTGCCATGTACCCCCCTAACCGTTGTAGATGTCATCGGGATCCAAAATGGTCCCGAGTATTTCATCATCGTTGAGAATCCTCACTTCGCTACCGAAAGCTGCTCGTTTTTCGTCGTTCAAACGAAATCGAGACCCTGCATACCGGGCAAAAATGACCCATTGTTTCTCTTCACACCACGGTCCTGTTGGATATCGCTCTTTATCTGCGTAGGCCAACGGTCCCATGCGAAGCACATAACCCACATTTGTTTGGATTGCGTCTTCTTCGAGTGTCTTTTGGTTCAGTAAGATGCCGCCTTTGGACTTCTTGGGAGGGTTGAAAGGTGCGATCAGTACACGCCATCCTGTGGGTTGGGGCAGTCTGTCGATTATTTCTTTACTGGCGAGTGTCGGGTCCAGCACCCGATCTTCTTCTGCGACATAGCATTCGGACAAGTCCTCTGCTTTATTCGTATCAGGCATTTCGTTGTTCCTGTTTTTCAAGCATTTCAGAAAGTTCGATCAAAACGTAATCACACGCTCTGATTTCACCCATGCACTCTCTGTAATGTTCCATATCTTTGATCCCGCCTTCAGCCATGAGTTCTTGAATTTGGGCTTTGCGACCTTTCAGTGTTTTTTGTACAAACTGTACCACGTCAAGTTCGTTCAATAGTCATCCTTATCGTTTATTGTCCGACTGTATCCGATACTATCGCAGTCAAACGACAAACAAAACCCCTGCTTTACGCTATCGTAAAGTCTCCGCCACGCTCTGCTGCGCCCATACCTCGCTTTTTGCCACGAGTAATCTTCGCGAACTGCGTATTGGGTGTGGTCTCTTCCGCTATCGTTTTGTAAGGAATCCTGCCCTGACCTTGGATGTCAGCGTAATTTACCGCTACGGGTGGCTCTTTGGGTGGAATACCGTTTACTTTCACTGTTGCCATTAGTTACCTCTCTGTTTCAAAAGTTCTCTTTCTAGACCCGCATCAATACGAGCCTGCGTTTGTGCCTCTTGGCTTGCCAGACGCTGCTGGAAGTTGGCTTCACGTTGCGCTAGTTTTTGTCTTTCTAGCTCTAGCTCTGCCTGTTCTCTCACCACGTCGTTCTGTTCCTGCTGTGCCCGTAGCTGAAGCTCTTGTTGTTTCAGTCCAATCAACGGATCTGGCCCTTGTTGCTCTTGCGGCTGACCTGCGGCAGTAATCTGTTGTCCCAACGCCACCACCTGCTGCATACCCTGTGCGACGAACTGCGCTACCAAGGCTTGGAACGGCGCATTGTTGGCCTGATCGACCAACGCAACATTTGGATTCTGCTGAACAAACGCCGCCTCTGCCTGCTCTTCGGCCATAAGTTGCACATGATTCAGTATGTGTTTCTGGATTGCCAGAGCAATCGGCGGCAAGGATGCTGCGATCCCGCCAGTTACAAACAATAGATGAGACTGAATATGCGCCATGTGATCCTGACCCTTGAAAGCCTGTAAAGGAACATTCTCCAAAGCGTCCATGTTTTCTCTTGCAGGGTCCTTTGGCACCACCTCATCCGGTGTGTCAGCCTTCAGTATCTGATCAACGTTCTTCACACCCAACGCGTCATAAACCCGACGATAAACCTCGGGTATATTGTGTATTTCTGGGGCCTGCATTGCCATCTGAAGCTCTGTTTGCGCTATGGCTATACGTTGGCTCTGTGAAAAGATATTCGGGTCAGAGACCGGCATAACGTCCACACGCTCGTCAAAATCCTCTGCTTTCACCGCCGCGTCCGCCCCCGGCACCTCGTATGGATAAACCGGGGGTAAACTCTCCGACATCACCCTCGAAAGTATCTGAAACTCAATTTTCATCGCATAGTGCAGACGTTTGTGTATTGCGCTCATCACCCGCGCACCCTGCTCGATCATCGCAATCGTCGTGCCGACTGCAGCAGATTGGTTGCCATCACCCACTTTCATGTCTGTAATCGTGGCAAACCGCTGTGCAGCGTTGACTACAAAGCCCAAAAGCTGGAATAACGTGCCATCCGGCCCTTTGAAGGGCAACGGCATCAGAGAATCCCGTATTTGACCCCCAGGAGCGTCCACATCTCTGAATTCACCCGGTTGTAGCGGGTCATCATCGTCTCTGATCCGTAATCCACGAGCTTTGAAGCCTGCTGGCAGGTTTGAAAGCGTTCCAGCGTCAATAAGTTGCCTCAAAGCCGCCGTCGCGGTCCTTGACAAGCCGCCAATCGTGTGAATGAGGCCCATTCCGTAGAATCCGAAGCCCGGAAGGAACTTGTAATGCACAAAATACGCAATTTTCGCCTTCATGGGGTCGTTTTCGCGGTAATTTCGGCGGATTGCTAGGACTTTTCCGTTGTCTTCGCTGATTGTGACGATATACGGGATCTTTATGCCCGTCGGTTCACCGTCACTGTCCGTATCTTCATACCCTTCGAGGTCCAAATCGACGTGGCACTCCAATAAAGTGCAGTCATAGTCGATTCCAGTGGATTTTGTGCCGTCGATGTAGTCAATTTCGTCCGAAACAGAGCTACTTTCGGGCTGAGAGGGCAAAACAGTAATGTCACGATAGAATCCGCTGACCTGTTGCTTGCGTAAATCGTTCAAAGACATGCGAACCGTATGTGTGATGTTCGGACACGTCTCTAAATCATTGCTTTCATAGGGCACAACAAGGTGTTCTGCCGGTATGAACTTGGATACCGGCCTTCCCAGCGCGTCATCAAAGTACACTTTCTTAAAAGTAGACCCTGCCAACGGCAAATAAAACAGCATCTGGTCAAATTCCGGGGTGTATTCCTCCATCACATTGGTAATGTAGTAGTTCATAAACCCTTGAACACGGGATGCCTGCTCTGTTTTTGCTCTGGTCTGTGTCCCGAGGACCGTGGTGCGTACAGGACCGTCGGCTGGTAGCAGTTCGTTGAACGCCTGCGCTTGAAACTGGACCGCTGCTTCCGCCAAAAGCGGATGTGTTACACCCGTCGCGCCCCGAAAAGGCTCTGTCCGCTCTTCATAGTTGAACCCCAGCAGTTCAAGGCCCTTGGAGTACGCATCTTCCCAATCCTGTCGGGATGCTTTGTTAGATCGATACTGGTCAGTAAGCTCGTTTGATACCTGTGCCAAGACAGAATCCGGCAAAAACTCCGCTAGATTGTCGTAAAAGTCATCTTCTCGGTCCCTGCTACGCATCGGATCAAAGTCTACCGAGGCACCACCATCTTCTTCTTGGATGATTTCTATGCCCTCAATGTCCGTGATCCGAGACATTTCGTTGGGTAAAGCTTCTACCTCGACCGCCTCTACATCCTCGTCTGACAACAGACCGCCTTCGCGGTCCATGAGAGATACTTGGGGTGTGTCACCGTTTGCCATCTATCCTGTCTCCCCTAACGTGATTACCTCTGGCGGTACATCTTTTCTAGCTATTTTACGAGACGTGCTTTTACACGTAGCCCTGCCATTCACAAAGGCTAGTGTATACCCTTCTGGGCATTGATACATTTGATTGGCCGCTAATCCATACTGACCTGGTGCGGATGCCGCCGCACCCGTGTTCACGTTACCTACCGGAACATCCTCTTGGAACCCGACTCCAGACCCTTTCTCTCTTGTCTGTTGTCTTTCTCCAAAGGTCAATGCTGGTCGAAACTGTGACATGTCAGCCACGGGCTTGAATATATCGGCCATATATTGGTTTTGTGCCTCTTCTTCAGTCACCTGCTGGAACGGATAAAATGTTCGTCTGAACTGCATGTCCTGACTGCTTGGATATCCAGACGTGTAGTCAGTTATCGCATCCGATACGTTGAAGTTTGGTTGCCCCAAGAAACTCATGATACCTGTCGTTTGGGGCACCAGACCTAGTGTCGATCTGGGTATAACTGTCCCGAGGTCCGTGGGCGTTGTGAACAAAGGCCCAGTATCTGCATCAGCAGCCGCTTGTAAGAGTTCACCTTGTGTTGGAGCTTCGTAGATTGGCGTTGGATCTGGTGCGACTGCAAGTTCTGCCTCAAGTGCAGCGGCGTCCGCATCTTGTTGTTTAAGTGTCGCATCAAGAGTCAAAGTTTCTATTGTGGCGGAGTCAGCACCTTGGTTTGTCGCTTGGGACAGATTTTGGTTTGCCACATCTGCGACCGCTTGTTTCTGGTTGGCCTCGTCTATTTTATCTGAAGCAGATTCTACTCGAGTTTCTTGCGTTTGTGTTTGAGCAGCCTGTGCTGCTGCCTGCTCTTGTGCCAACATCTCCGCTGCTGTTTGTTGAGCAGCGGCTTGTTCTGCTGCAATCTGCGCTTCGAGTTGTTCCTGCGCGATACGCTGGGCTTCCTGTTGGGCCAGTAATTCTGCCTGTTGTCTCGCTGCTTCTTCTTCAGCAAGTCTTTGCGCTTCGGCCTCTGCAGCAGCTTGGGCTGCAGCAGCCTCGGCCTGACGTTGCTGTTCCGCCTGCGCTGCGGCTTGTTCAGCGGCTAATTGTTCTGCTGCAAGTCGTTCTTGTTCGATTCTTTGTGCTTCTTGTGCGGCAGCAATCCGTGCGGCTTCTTCTGCTGCAAGTCGTTCTGCCTCAATACGAGCAGCCTCTTCCGCTGCGGCTTGGGCGGCAGCTTCTTCAGCCGCCTGCTGCGCTGCAATTTCTTCTGCTGTGGGACCCGTAGGGTCCGTAATTAGCATTCCGGGTTCAAATGGTGTTTGTCCGGGGGCCGTGGCAAGTTCAGCCACGCCCTCTGTCGTTTCATAACCCAAAAAGTCGGTTGGTCGTGAGCCTGTCAAAGCCTGCGCTACGGGTGTGACGGCTGTTCTTGTTGGGACTGTCGTCGTCGCTAACCTCTCTGCCGGGCTTTGTATTGCCACGTTGGTCTGTGCTGCCGGTGCAGGCGGTATGTTCGCCAGTGCAGCAGAAATGGCAGACTGATCAACGTCGATATCAGGTATACGCTGCGGTCCTCTGAACCCAACGTCCCTCATACCGGGAGCACCGCCCCGAAACATACCTTGAGGCGTTTCACGTGGAACACTAATCCTTGCTAGGGGTCCCGTGCTGTAATTTTGGATAAGACCGGACAGGCCCCTCGATAAAACCGCTCCCCCCATAGCCATTCCCGATGGACGTGGCGCACCCGGAGGCAAATTATCCTCTATGTCTTTTTTCAAATCTTTGATCTTCCGTATTGTTTCCGTGCGTTGGCCTTCAAGGCGTTTACGGGTAGCTGGCTTCATGGACTCTTCAATAAGTTCTTTGGTTTGTTTGTCCGCTTTACTGCGTAATGCAGCAAGTCTCTTGACCGCTAAGTCCAAAGCAAACTTAACCATAATAGGATTCCGCCGTAATCGTCATCTGTTTACCTTCGTACTCTCCCCAATCATCGTCACTGGGCAGACTAACAAAATTTCCCTGTCGATACCTCATCAACGCCTGAGTGGTACTATCCACTAAGTCGTCGTGCGTCCCATTCGGAAACGCAGCGCATTCCTCAATAACCTCATGTGCCCAAGATTCATCAGGAGCGTAGATCATGCCAGCTTCAAACAACGGAGACACAGCATGTGCTCTCGACAGTTTATCCGTACCTCGCGCTGGCGTAAAGTTCACAACAGGAACACCAATCTGCCTCAACTCATGGGTCAGAGGAGTCCCTGTAGCCTTCGCTTCAACAATCACGGTCTCCGGCTCCCAATACTTATACTCCTCAAGTGCAACCTGTTTCAACTCAGGAAAGTCCCATCGACCCTTTTTCGCATCCAGCAAGATCAATGCCGCCGGTCCGCCAGCCTCTTCCGGGTAAAACACACCCCATGTCGTAATCGCACTATAGTCCGCTGTTTCGCGTTTCGAGAACGCCGTATCGTAGCTCTGTATCACATACTGAAGATTCGGGACATTCGCACCTTCCCAAATCTTCCACCACTCGCGTTTCAAAATAGCCAGACTTTCAGATGTCGGAGCCTGCTGATACTGAGCATTCCACTGATACGGTGGTATTGAAGCTTTTACACTTTCCAACTCCTCCCGTTTCCAGAACTCGGGCCACGTGGGTTCGCCACTCGGTAATATGGCAGGCAGTTCAACAACCTCCCACTGATCTGCGTGGGGGTCCCGAGCCATTTGACGGATCAGGTTTCCCGTCATGTCCTTCTCGGACCACCGGGTTTGTACCAGAACTATCGCGCCACCAGGCTGCAATCGCTGACGAGGACCCGCCGTATACCATTCCCAAGCATTTTCAAACCCACTCGCGGACATCGCAGTCTGCTCCGAGTGCGGATCGTCAATAATAATGAGATCACCACCACGCCCCGCCAAATTCGAACCAACGCCCACGGCGTAATACATCCCACCAGACTTCGTGTCCCACCGGCCAGATGCCTTACTGTCCTGTGACAACTGCGTGTTTTCAAAGATCTCCTGATAATCGTCCGTTTCCAAAAGGTTTTTGACCTTGCGACCAAAGTTCACAGCCAACTCAGTCGTGTGCGTGGCTTGAATGATCTTCATATCCGGCTTACGGCCAATCATCCATGCAGGAAATAAGTACGACGCGAACTCAGATTTCGTGTGTCGCGGTGGCATGTTAATGATCAAACGCTTCAACTTACCGTTGGCAATCTGCTCAAGCTTCTCGGAGATGATGTGATGGTGACGGCCTGCAATGAACCCAGGCCACATACTACGCACAAATGGTAAAAATTCTTGGTGACAAGCTTCAACCTTCTCCAACTGCTTTAGACGCAGTTCTAAGCGAAGTTTTTTGGTCTCTTCGGCATTGTCCAAGGCTAGATTCATAGGGGTCCCGGAGCACGGATCTTGGGCAAGAATACCACCTTTTTTTGACAGTGAAAGGCTGTTCGATTTTTTGGGTAATTGTTCGTAAAAAAGTTGCACCGGTACACGGTCGGCAAAAGTGCCCTGGCGCGTGAAAAATTTTCGTGGGGGCCGTTCGCCTAAGTGAATCCGTTAGCCTCTATTGTGGGACTCCTACCAAAAAACCGAGGGCCTTGGATCGCGGACAATGCGCGACGGGTCGCGGACCTCGAACCAAAAACCAAAAACCGAGGCCCAAAGTTCATGCGCCTAAGTAAATTTGTTAGGTTCCAGGAATTACGGGTCGCGGGTCGCGGACCTTGGAACGGAGTCGCGGACCTTGGATCGCGAACGGGTTATCACGGGTCGCGGACCTTGGGGGTCGCTGTACGTTTTGCGGGAAAGGGTCGAGGCTACAAGGCGCAGGTTTAACTTTTTAATTAGGTCAAAAAAAAGGGCCTCGTTTGAGGCCCTCGGTTGAGTTTCCGTTTCTAATCTAAAAAGTCGGGAACCGGTTTCGTTTCTATTGACAAATCCGCAAAATTGCCCGTCTCGGTTTCGTAGAAATTTTTTTCTTCGAGCGCGTCTTTTTGGTCTTCGAACTCTCCCAGTAGTCGACCGTTATGATTTCGTAACACGTAAACCTCATTATCCAACATAATTTCATCCTCACAGTTGTAACACACAAAAAGATCATTAACAAAAGACATACTCGACTCGTGTTCTTTTCTTCCGCAATGATCACAATTCAAACCGTTCATATTAAATAACCCCATTGTTCGGCCATTGCTTGAGCAATGCCGGTATACGTTTCTGATCTCAATTTTGCTCTGTCTTTCGATGGTGAGAGATAGTGCAAACGTTGAGCTTTATTTTTCGGCAATTGATCATATTCAGATTTCACGTTTTGAGTTTCCATCAATAGCGGAAGACCGAATAACCAAAAACCGGTTTTTTTACTTTCAGCATGGCCGAATTGCCACGGCTGCACGTATTGCGAAGGTTTGACGGGTAGAACGCCAACAGGATTTTCCATACAGACTTTCGGCGCGACCAAACAACACAATTGGAAAAGGTCCATCGTGTAATCAATCGCGCTTAGTCTTTCGGAATACTTAGGCATTCCTTCCGCATATGTAGAATTTCCCGATACAGCGAGGGCCGTACATGGGGGGTGCGCGATGATCAAATCCCACTCCTGAGATTTAATCGCGTCAATCGCGTCTCCCAGAATATGGAACTCGCTATCATCATCCGCCGGTTGCAAATCGTTACTATAAGCCTCGCAGCCAACAGCGCGAAATGCTCGACGTACTACCCCACTACACTCAAACGCAATAAGTACTTTCTTACTCATAAATCCAGATCGATTCTTTCGAATATGAGTACCCCAGAAAAATCCTCAAACTTGAGCATTTCAGAGACACACAAACCTTCAAGATTAGATAAGAATCTGTCGGGAAAGTCCCATTCATCAGAATCAATCATTTCATTCATGCTTACCACTCGAGGTTTCGTGAGCGGATAACCCTCGCACCATCGGATACGATAAAACGGGTTTCTGTACATAGTCTTTTTAATAAGCTTTCTCCTAATTTTAGAATGTCTGGGAATTGTCGCATATCATACGGCCAAAAAAAAGGGCCTCGAATGAGGCCCTGTAACGGCTATCGGACGTTCAATCTTTCAATAAATGGCGTTCGAGATATTCAAAAGATCGGAAACCGACATTCTCGCGAGTGCATATTCTCAAAAGTTCATCGGTACGCTCTCGTTTTGAAAGTCTGTCTTTCATTTCTTTTGTGCCATATAAGGAAAGGAACTCGACTTGGATTCTACCCAGTTTGACGGCCTCGTTTGCTATTTCCTCAACACTGATTATTTCCTCACCGTGTTTAGTGTGAACCGGATCAACCTTGTTGTAAGTAGCGATTTCCTCAGCATTTTCCGCATTGTCAGCGTTTATCACATAAAGATCCGTGACGGTTCTAGTAATGCTCACTTCAAACTTTGGCATTTACGGCCTCCAAATCTAATTCTTTTTCTAAAGCTTCCGTTTCGGCCTTCTTTTTAGCGATTGCGATTAGTCGCTGTTTGTTTCGATACTTTGCAATTTTTTGTTGAGCGCGTGTCTTCTTTCTACGTTCTCTCGTTCCCATTCTTTGTTACTCCTGTTTTAGAATGTCTGGGAATAATCGCATATTATTGAGCATAAAAAAAGGGCCTCCGAGGCCCTTCTTTCATAGCCGCTATAAATCAAACAGCGTTAAAGATCACCTCCAATTGGTCGGAGCCTTTCTTTAAAACGGCCTTTCTGAAAATTTCACCATCAATATAAAAATGAAACTCTCGGTCTCCGTTCTCGTGTTGTCTATGGGTAGTTTCGTGTCGTAGAAAATCGTGTGAATTTTTGCTACTAGACCCGACTTTTATTTCGGTTTGGCTATGTTCTTTTGTACCGAAAGATTTGTTACCCGTACGGGTTCCACTGTTTGCGTAAATGCAAGAATTTATTTGGTGCCAGATTGGATACTGTCTCATTTTGCCCCCATTTCGAAATAATCAGATATCAAAACCGCGATTTTAAGACCCACTTTCGGCGGGAAGTCTTTGAGCGCGTTTTTGCATAGTAGGGCCTGGAAATCAGAAAGAACTTTTTCAGTTCCTACGTTCTGGGCGTACGTTTCGAATGTTGCATCGTCCCAACCCGAGCAAGCCTGGATATAGGTTTTGGCTTCCTCTATATCGAGAGGTTCCAATAGAACGTCGACCATTTCATTTTTTAAGTTTGTCATCTTTAACATTTCCTTTTAAGAATGTGAGCAAATTATGTATGAGAACGTTCTTATATACAACCCCAAAAAAAAGGGCCTCGAATGAGGCCCTCGGTAGTTTATTTGTGGCTAGCTATTCATTGGCATAACAACAATTTCAACATCTTCACGGCCGTTTATTTTTACAAGTTGGGCCTCATTTTTATTGCCTACAATCCGGCAACCGACCGCCTTGGTTTTTGGGTCTAACAATTTGGCTGTCTTACCGATTAACTCGAAGTATTGGCCTTGTATTACAGCGTTCGAGGTTTCCAGGTCTCCAACTTTTGGAATTACTCTTTCTATATTTGGATATTGCCCGTCGATTATTTCTAACTTTTGACTGTTTTGATTATCGCCGTGTATCAACTCAACCGATTGGACCCAGTTTTCTTTCAACAAGGTACAATCATTTGAAAAGTTCAATATTGCATTGGGCAATTTTCGGCTAGTCATCAATATAGGGTTACTGACAATAACCCCACTATCCAAAACAAAAGATTGCTCCGCAGGCCAATAGTGTTTGATCCTCATTAACACGTGGCCGTTAGTCGCTGTAATATAACGCCCGTCGATATGTAACCCGTTTAAAAAATATCTAACGTCTTTTTTTGCACTAAAAAGATTTAATGCTTTCAAGTCGTTAACTGGGATTGTTACGCTGAACTCGGTTTGCTGATTTTCGATAGTCTCCGCCATTCTTTTTTACTCCATTTGTTAGAATGAAGTATAAGACTAATCTTATATAGAATTACTTGCAACCCGTAATTTTTGTCGAACGTGAAATCCAATTGATGAATAAATCAAAAGAGTCTTTCAAACTGAACGATAGTTCTGGACTAACCGTGTCTAGGTTGTGCTCTGCTAATCTTTGAACTGCGTTAGCTCTATACAAATAAACTAAAGGCCCTTCTTTCATTTGACGTTCTACCAAAAGCCAAACTCTCGCGCCTTTATGACGGGTTGCAAAGCTTACTTGAAAGGGACTGATATTTACCCTGGCGTTCTGGGTAACTTTAAGTTCTATTAAGTGTAGGTTTTTTTTATGGTCGAGTAAAAGAAGGTCGGGTATGCCAAGGGTTTGAGAGTTTTCTATCCGAGTCGCAGTTAATTCGTACTTGCTGGAATCAATGCGCGATTTCAGTTTTTTCCAGAACTTGCTCTCGTTTTGGGACCTCGGCAACTATTTTACCCTCCATTTGTTCTTTTAGTCGGGCTAACTCTTTTTCGACTTCGGCCTTGCTCATACTATCAATCGAGCCGTGTCGGACCTCACTTTTCGAAACGTAAATATCACCACTAGCGTATCCGCGAAGTTTCTCGGCTTGGACCGCAGCACTCCAGGCCCCATTGTCCACGCATTGCTGGCGTAGGTCCAAAAGGTCTTTTATGTGACGCTCGTATGTGACTTCATACTTTTTAGCAAGCTCCCGCCGTCTCTCTGCCAAAGCTTTGACTATGTGGGGGGATCGTTTCGGGTTTAACATTTCGTAGGCTCGCGTATGGCTACCGCTTGAAGCAAATCCCGCCTCTACCGCACAATCTCTCAAGGTCATAAACTCACCCTGGGTTGCAACGATCTCGACAAACTTCCATTGCTTAGGGGTTAGTTGGGTATCTTCACTAACGGCGGGTCGGCCTCTAGTTTCGACTTTTTCCACGTTTTTCGATTTAGCCATGCGGAGATCATAAAATAGCCGTTTCTACATAGCAACTTTCAGAACTTTTGAAAAAATAAAATTTTTGGTTTTTTTTGGCCCTATATAGTGTTTAGCGTTTTTTGCTGGCGTTCACACCAACAATCAATGGTGTGAACGGGGTGTGTGACCCATAGACCCCGTTCTAC
>VTLG01006011.1_pt1 | contig 27449 bp, 22 predicted proteins | sample 4694571 | NCBI WGS metagenome assembly VTLG01 (sample SAMN12604809, study PRJNA352737) | marine metagenome | biome: ENVO:00000447; feature: ENVO:00000209|ENVO:00000569|ENVO:01000036; material: ENVO:00002151; isolation source: viral sequences binned using virsorter ...
CCTTCTGATGGTGATATCGATAATACGGACGAAGCGACTATTATCTATCATGCCGAGTAGGATAGGGAAAAATAATTCTTGACATCGAGTTGAGAATTAAGTATAATTTATAGGAAGTCGGGGGAGTTTATCCCCCGATATTTCTTTTAACGGGATCAAGTAATAATGAGTAAAATTTCTTTAAAGAGTCTTATGACTCCAAGTAAAACAGTCGCTATTGAATTTCCAGGAATGGAAGGATTTGAAGTAGACTTATGTTATTTAGCAAGAGATGAGCTTTTAAAGCTACGAAAAAAGTGTATAACTACAAAGTTTAACAGACGCACTCATCAACCAGAAGAAACTTTGGACGAAGATAAGTTTCTTACCGAATACACAGCTGCTGTAATTAAAGGATGGAAAGGCCTTAAAGTATCGTACTTAGAAGAGCTTCTATTAGTGGATACAGAGGGGACAAGTCCAGACGATGAGCTTCCTTTTAATAATGAGGAAGCTGAGATTTTGATGAAAAATTCAAATACGTTCGATACTTGGGTCACGGAGGCTGTCAGTGACCTTGAAAATTTTACACGCAGCAAGTCAGAGTCTGTCTCGACAAAGTCAAAGACATTGCCGGACGTCAGGGCTCCATCGACGTAGAACAGTATCTCAGAATATGTGAAGAGTTAGGTCAAGAACCTGATCCCGATAGAATGCCACCCACCTTAGACGGTTTGCCGGAAGAGGTGCAAGTGGCATTTTTTATATATGCATTACTACCAGATAGATGGGATGGAATGTCAGGGTCATTTTTAGGAAAAGATTGGTCTTCCCTTAATGCGCTTTATGATATCTATAAAATAGAGGAACAACAAGTTGTGACTATGTTTATTGCTGAAATACAGGGTATTTATATTACATCAATAAATGAAGAAACCCAGAAAAAACGAAAGGCAGCAGAAAGAAAAAGGTCTGCTGGAGGCGGCAAAAAGTATGCCCATAATGTGAGACCCAATGGCTAAAAATGAAGTTGATGTAAAGGTAAGAATTAGTGATGATGGTACTCTTGCCCTTACTGAGAAAAGTGCAAAAAAACTAGGCGTAGGCTTAGATAAAGCGGGCGTAAGTGCTCAGACGGCTGATCGTCAATTAAAAGGTGCGGCAAAAACTTCATCTAATTCAACGAAAAACTTCAGTAAAATGGCTCAAGGAATTAGTGGCGGACTAGTCCCTGCGTATGCAACTCTTGCAGCTCAAATCTTCGCGGTATCAGCAGCATTTCAGTTTTTAAATGAGGCGGCAAGTTATAGAAATCTTGTAGAGGGTCAACAACAGTATGGCGCTGTGACTGGAATAGCTTTTGGTACTATAACAAAAGCACTTCAAGATGCTACAGAAGGACAGTTAAAGTATAAAGAGGCGGCTCAAGCGACTGCAATAGGAACGGCTGCTGGGTTAAGTAAAGATCAGTTAACAGGTCTTGCAGCCGCTGCAAAAAATACTTCTCTTGCTTTAGGCCGAGATTTGACTGATTCTTTTAATCGTTTAATTCGTGGTGTAACAAAAGCAGAACCTGAACTATTAGATGAACTAGGTATTATACTACGACTCGATCCTGCATTAAATGACTATGCCGGCTCTATAGGAAAGACAAAAGAAGAGCTAAATGCTTTTGAACGAAGTCAAGCTGTTGCAAATTTTGTGCTTGATGAAGCAGAAAGTAAGTTCGGTAAGATGGCAAAAATAATGGATGAAGATGCCTATGTTGTTCAGCAATTTGCTAAATCTTTTGACGATTTGGTTAATACTATTAAAGTAGGCGTCATAAAAGGAATCTCTCCAATACTTAAATTTTTAAGTGATAATACTTTAGCTCTAACTGCTGCTTTAGGACTAGCAGCTTTGCCTATAGTTAAATCTATTATTCCTGCTTTTGATGATATGGCAAAAGGAGCCCAAAGTGCTGCCAAGGAAGCTCTTAAAAATGTTGCCAAACAAAAAAGAGAAATTAAAAAACTAGGCGACGCATATGAAGAGGCCGCAGATGCAGGAGTAGCAGCAGGTAAAAAATTAGAAAAATCTAAAGTACTAACAGGCGAGCCCGTAGGTAAACATAGCGGTGCGGCTTTTATGGCAGGAAAAAGTGATTCAAAAGCAGCTAGAAGAAATGCTGAAAGAATCGCAGACTCTGCTTCCAAAGCTATTTTAGCTGGAAAGAAATATGAAAGCAAAGGGTTAAAAATTGAAAATGAAAAGCAGTTAGCAGACTATAAAAAGTCTTTAAAACTAAGACAGATAGCTGCTGATCAGTCAAATAGAGGAATTAGAGCTTATTATGCTCAAACTAGTCTATTTGTAAAAAAGACTGCTGCTGAAGCAAATTTAGTTTGGAAAAATGCAATGGCGTCTACCGCTAATTTTGCGTCAAAAGCAGCCGGTAAAATTGATAAAGCATTTAAAGCTATGGGATATGTTGGAATTGCTTTAATGATTTTTGATTTGGGAAAAGCAGCTATAGAGGCTTTATTTCCTATGTCTGAGGCACAAAAAGAAGTTGCAGAGACAGCACAAGCAATGAATGAAAGGCTCGCAGAAACAGTAAAACATTTAAAAGCGGTAAACGAAGCAAGAAATGAGTTAGGGTTAATGAGTTTAAATGAAACCATGATTCAAACAGGAAATGCAGTAAGTGAAGCTAATATTCCCAAATTAGCAAAGGATTTAGAATTTTTAACGAATGAAGCAAATAAAAACACCGAGGCTTTTAAAGAAGTACGAAAAAACTTTAATGAAACAGTAAATCAGTTATCTTTTTTAGATACTGGTTATAAAGTGCTGCATAAAGCTCTTTATGAAAACAGAGTACTAACCGAGGAAGAAATTAAAAATGTAACGCTATTAACTAATGCGTATATAGAACAAAAAAATAATCTTGGTGCTTTAACTCTTGCTCAAAAAGATGTTGCTAACGAAACAAATAGAATACTTAACAGTATAGGAAAACTACCTTTAGAGGATTATCTTAGGGCTATAACAAAAGAGCGTGATCTCAGCATAGCCATAGCGGCAGATACTACAGTATTTGATGCTAAAATGACAGAACTGTTAAATGATTTAGCAAATGTTGATAGAGATTTTCCAGTATCTACCACAACAACAAGAAGCACAAAAAGAGGAACGAGAACAACAACTGTAGAAGACCCCAATGCTAAAGCCAAACGAAAGGCCAGAAAAGAAGCACTACAAGCAGACATAGATGCATTTAAGCTTCAAAAGAAACGAAATGAGGAAGATGCAGAGACAGCAAAAAGAATAGTTACAAAAATTGCACCAATGCAAACAAAAATTTTAAGTATAGAAAAAGATAGAGTTGAAAATAGTAAAGAAGCAGTAATGATAGATCAATTTTCAATGGATACTAGCTCAAAAATCGCGCGTCTAAGAGGAGCTGAATTAAATCAAAAGAATAATATATTGAAAAAGGATCAAGAAATAGCAGAAGCCGAAGCTTTAAGAATAGTCGCAGTTGAGAAAAAAGATGAGTTAGCGATAGCTAGAGCAGATAAACTATTAGATATTTTAAGAGGTCAAAAAGAAATAGAGGAGAAAAAATTAGACAATATAGAGAAAGGTAATGAAATAAAAACACGTGCTATAAATCTTGAAGAAACGCTTTTACGGCATCAAAAGGACATAAATACTTCAAAACTTAAAGAATTACAAATTCAAAGAGAAATAAATAGGCTACAATCTGGCTTAGGAACTCCTGCGTTTACAGCAGGACAAGATCTAGGTGCTATAGCTAGAGAGCAGAGAAGAGTACAATTAGAATCACTGCAAGAACAACGAACAAGAGCATCAGCTGAAGCTAGTCGTCTAGGCCAAGAGTTTAATGCTATGCAATTCAGACCCTCTTCAGGTAGACAAGGTAGAAGGGATGAAATAGACCCGGCCGATTATGAAAGAGCTAAGTTCGATAGGGATATGGCAGAAGAAAAAGTTCAGAATCTAGATCTTGAAATAGAAAAGAATCAAAAGCTAGAAGAAATTATTGTTAGTAGAATGGGCACTAATAATAAAGAGCTTGAGTTAAAACTACTAAGTCTTCAGTATGGTGAAGAAGAGATTCTTATACAGCAAAGATTAAATGAGGCTCGTCTTGCTGGCGGCGATATGGAGGATCCAAAATTTATAGAGCAAGTTAAGACGCGAGCAAAAGAAGAGCATAAACTAACCAAACAGTTAGAGTTTCAAACTAAAATAGCAGATACCTTAAAAGGTTCGATGGAGTCTGCGTTCATGGGAATCATTGATGGCAGTATGAACGCGGCAGAAGCTTTCGACCAGATGGGTAAAAGAATTATGGCTATGATTGCTCAAATGGTAGTAGAGTTTTTAGTTATGAAAGCTGTTTCTGGATTTATGGGTATGATGTTTGGAGGTCCAGCATTATCTCCCCATACTGTTGGAGATACTGGCGCTATAGCTTCCGGGGTGCCCCAAGCCCACACTCAGGTAGATATGAGTAAGTTAGGAGGTAGATATGGAGGAGTTTTTTCAAACGGGAGAAAACTTCAAACTGGTGGAATAGCTACGGGGCCTAATTCAGGTTATATGGCTGAGCTACACGGAACGGAGGCAGTAGTTCCCTTACCTGGAAACGGAAAAATCCCAGTTAATCTTGTAGGACGAGTAACCGTTCCTACTCCGGTAGTTCAGTTAGATACAGCAGGTTTGACTGGAGCATTTAGTTCTGCTTTACAACAGAATGCATTACACTCACAAGCTCCTGAACCTGTACAACACGGAGGAACAAATAATGTAACTGTAAATGTAGATGCCGCTGGAGCTGCTACAACAGATACTGGACAGCCGCAAGGACTGAATCAAGAACAAACTTCAATGCTAGGAAAAGCAGTTTCAATGGCAGTTCAAAATGAATTACATAAACAAAAACGGCCGGGCGGAATACTAAGTCCGATGGGAATAGCATAAAATGGCACAAGGATTAAAATTAAGTAATGGTTCAAATATTTCGGGATTTTCGTCCCCTGTACAACCAGATAGAGGTTTTACTAGAGAGACTACTCCTAATGTTATTAGAGCTGTATTTGGAGACGGTTATGAGCAAAGAAAAGTGCTAGGTATAAATAATAATAAAGAAGTTTTTAATTGTACTTTTAATAATAGGCCCAACACAGAAACAGACGACTTGGAAGCTTTTCTTAGGAGTACAAATGGTGTAACTAATTTTATTTTTACAATTCCTGATTCAAATGAAGGATCAGGAGAATTAGACATAAAAGTTGTTTGTGATAAATGGACAAAAATTCATACCCATACGGGAGCTACAGGATTAAATGTACAATTAAGAAGAGTATATGAATCATGACACAAGAAATAGAAACAGAGATAGTAAGCGATTTTCAAAAGCAAGAAATAGATTCTGCTGTAATCACGTTATGGGAAATACAATTAAAAAATGATGAGTACGCTCATTTTTTCAGTGGTTTAGAAGCTGATTTAAGCACTCTTCAATTTAGGGATAGAGAAGATTCTTCTATAATAAACTCTTATTCAGCAGTACCTTTAGAGTTTGAAGGATTTGATCAAGTTTCTGATGGGCCTTCTGCTAGACCAACTATTACTTTTGCAAATGTACTTGCTACTTTTTCAGATGCATTGCAGTTAAGTGACGGTACAACTCTTTCAAATGCTGATTTAATTGGTAAGAAAATTTATATGCGAAGATCCTTATATAAGTATGCATATGGTCAGTCTGGAGACTCCCCTGATAGACTGATAGAGTTTCCTATAAATTCGTGGATTATAGATAGAATTCAATCAGAAACACCTTTATCGATTACTTTCGAATTAGCATCTGCTTTTGATTTAACTGGAATTAAACTACCTAGAAGAATTATAATGGGCAACACTTGTCCTTGGAAGTATCAAGGAGCTAGCGAAGAGATACCTCATGCTTCCAAGATAGGAGGATGTAAGTGGGACACATACGGTAGAATAGATATTAATGGCACAGTTAGAACTGTTTACATGAATAAAAAAGATGAATACGTTTTTCACAGTAATATAGCTCCGTCTTCTAATATAGATCCTAGCAGTGATGATATAGTAGCAGGAAATATTTATAGAACTGTAGCAAATACTACAGGAATTTTTAAGATAACAAGCACTGGGGCATTGACCTCTCCTGGGACTCAGTATGATTACTGGCAAGCTTTAAAAACTTTATCAGCAAATCAATATACTACTCCTACAAGTGAGAGTAACTTATTTAGACAGATAAGAATTTATGTTGCGTATAATGCTAGTAATACTTTTAATGTATTTACTAACCCAGAGTATAATGATTACGTAACACATGACAGAGGCGGAGAAGTAAGTCCAGATCCAGATACTCACCCAAGACTATGGAAAGTAGTTACTAGAACTCAACAAGGGGGCTCTCATAATAAAGCTCCTGGTATAAATCAGTATTGGGAATTTGGCGATGTGTGTTCTAAAACTGTATCTGGGTGCGCAGGTAGATTTAGGTATAAACCTTATGATTATGCTTCTGGAGCCGGTTCTCCTGCAGTAGATATTGCTGATGTGACTAAGAGAGAAGGTACTCTTCCTTTTGGAGGATTTCCAGCATCTAAGCAGTTCTCATGATAGGAAATCATTTAGAGGAAATATTTGATCATTTTCAGCAAGAGTATCCTAGAGAAGGTTGCGGAGTAATAGGAGTTGTAAAAGGTAAGAGCAAGTGGTTTCCATGTAAAAATGTAGCAGAAGATGATGATGATTTTGTAATGGATAGCAGGGATTATATTAACGCAAGTTTAAGATCTGACATTGTTGCTCTTGTCCATAGTCATCCAGATCACAGTCCAGAACCTAGTGAAGCAGATATAAAAGTTTGCAATACGTTAAAATTAGACTCTTATATATTTAGTTGGCCAAATCCAGAAATGCATCATTTAGAACCGAGCAGAGAAGAAGTTCCTTTATTTGGAAGAGAGTACGAGTTTGGGGTTTTTGACTGCTGGAAACTAGTTATTGACTATTATGAAAAGGAGCTAGGAATAACATTAAAAAGAGACGTATATCAGGATAATTGGTGGAAGCACGGTTTAAACTATATGGATGATCTTCATAAAGAATATGGATTTGAAGAAGTAACTGACGGTAGTTTAATAAAAAATGATTTGATGTTTTTTAATGTTAAATCAAAAATTCCTAATCATTGTGGAGTATATTTAGGTAATGATATATTTTTACATCATTCTGAAGATAGACTCTCTTGTAGAGAAAGACTTCATGGCTCAGCGTGGAGCAGGTATAAGTATAAAATATTGAGGTATAAAGAATGCACACAGTAACCCTTTTAGGAGATATTGGAGATAAGTTCGGAGAGACTTGGACTATGAATGTTGAGTATGTTAAAGACATATTTAAACTTATTGAATGTCAGCGTCCGGGCTTTAAACAATATTTAATAGATTGCCACGAAAAAGGAGTTACTTTTGATATTCAAAGAGGAGATGAGTATTTAGAAACTGAAGAAGAGTTATTCCTTTCAGTAGGAAAAGATGATTTTATTATAACTGCTGTACCGGCTGGCTCGAAATCAGGTATAGGAAAATTTTTTGCAGCAGTTGTATTAATAGTAGTTAGTGTATTTTTTCCTCCTCTTGCTGGTGCCGCACAGGGTTCGTTTCTGGCAAAAATGGCAACGGGTATGCAAATGATGGCCGTTAGTTTAATATTACAGGGGGTAGCTCAATTACTTATGCCGGGTCCTGAAACAGATACAGGAATAGACCCAAATACTTATCTTTTTTCTGGGGCACAAACCGCTCTTAAAGAAGGCGTGCCTGTGCCTGTTTTATATGGAGAATTAATAGTTGGAGGAGCAGTTATAAATCAATCATTTACTACTATGGATATGACAACAGCAGACATGAAATTAGCTCCAAATCCAAGAGAAAACTCAGGCGATTGGGATGATGATCGTTCTCATGAGGATGGAGTATAATCTATGAGTGATGACGGTAAAAATCCAGGCACTAATACTAGAGACTTACCAGGAGGTGATGGGTATGATATCTTACCCCCTGCCGGTATTCCTATTCCTGACGTTACTCCTAATATTCCGGGGTTTGCGCCCCCTGGGCCGAGTGTAGTTCCGGGTGCTTCTCAATCTCAAAAATTTCTAAAAACAGATCAAACTGGTATAGCTTATGATCTTCTTTCCGAAGGCCCTATAGAGGGATTAGTGCATGGAGCTTCTAGTGTATTTTTAAATGGTACTCGTTTAAGAGATTTTGCTGCTAATAAAGCTGCGCAGGCTTTTAAAACAAAAGGCAGTATTAGTTCAGGAAGTTCAGTAATAACGGTAACTTCAGGAGCTCTTGATGATATTGATACTGATACTGATCAACTTAGGTATGTTTCAATATTTGGGGCAGGAACTCAACCCTCTGATGGGATAACTTTTTCTATCTCAGCAAACTCTACGAGATTAACAGCTTCCTCTAGCTTTTTTACAAAATCAATGACAGGTATGGAAGATGATGGAACTAATGAGTATTACTTAGGTTGGACTCATCAAACTCCTATAATTATAAGAGGTGCGGACTTTAATGGTGGAGATTTTTATACTAGAATTACACGCTTTGTATCAGATACTGAGGTTCATGTAGAGTTTCAAGCTACAACTACAGTAACAGGCGCAGACATAGATATGGGCCTTATAAAAAGAATTAGCACTACAGATGCAAGTGCTAATACTATTACTTTACATGCAGGTACTGCAGGAACCACAGTTTCCGACACAGATATAACCGTATCTGCACCAGTTTTAGATTTTAATAAAACTGAAGATCAAACTTGGAATTATTCTAATGTAGCCTATGCTTTTAAAACAGGAACTACATCTCAGACTCCTTTACCTCAGCAAAGTGGAGTTATGACTAATGCAAGCTATGCATTTTCTCCAAATATTACTCTTCTTAGAAATACTTCCTACGGAGGAAAAGGCTCTGATACTGTTGTAAGTAGTGATAATATGGGCCTATCAAATGCTCCTGAAATAGATAGAATAAAATTAAATTTTGAAATTCCAGCAGGTCTTTATCTAGCAGACGGAGATACTGGGGACTATCATAAATCTTATATTGAATTAAAAATTTATTTTGAGTATAGCAATGACGATGGTGCTACTTATCAACAAAGTTTGATATTTGGAAGACCTGATGGAGAAATTAGTGAGGCCGGAAGACAACAGCTCTGGGTTGTTAATAATGGTGTTACAGAAGTATATAATGAATTTTTAAACACTAACTTTTATGGGGGCGCACTTATGGATTATGCTCCTGTCAAAGTTAAGAAAATATATGAAAAACAGTTTAATATAGAAAGATTTCAACCTTTTGATAGATGGCGAGTACGAATAAAAAGAGTTAGTTCTGAAAAACCTCATGAGGAGCCAGATGATGTAGGATTACCGGATAAATTTAATGGTCCTCATCAAGCTATTCTTAAAAATGTTGAAGCAATGGTTACAGATTGTTTTAACTATCCTTTATCTGCATATGCGGCAGTAAGGTTTGGGGCGGAAGATTTTCCACAACCCCCTCAAAGAGCTTATCATCTAAGAGGAATGAAAATACAAGTTCCTACTAACTATATTACAAGAGAAGAAGCTAAGTCTCTGACGGCTAAGTATACGCGTAATATTTCTACAGGAGCAGACGTTAACATAGAACAAGATTGGGATGGAAACTTTAGAGGGGATATAAGTACTTTTACCTCTGGAGGCAATGTTAATCATGCTACAGTATACTGTAATAATCCTGCCTGGGTATTTTATGATATATGTACTAATAATAGATATGGTTTAGGAAATATAATTGATTCTTCCATGATAGATAAATACTCTCTTTATTCTATTGCCAGATACTGTGATGAGCTAGTTAGTGATGGTCAAGGGGGGTTAGAGCCAAGGTTTACTTGTAATGTTTATTTAGGTTCAGCAGTAGAGACATATAAAGTTTTAAAAGATTTAGCAACAGTTTTTAGAGGAATTCTTTATTGGATAAATGGTCAGCTAAAGCCTGTTCAAGATGCTCCTTCTGAGCCAGTATATACTTTCACTCAAGGAAATGTAATTCAGGGTCAATTTGAGTACGAAACAGTTTCTGATAAAATTAAAAAGAATCAAATTAAAGTAGCTTTTAATGACCCTAATTTAAACTTTGCTCCGTCATTTGAAATAGTAGAAGATTATGACGATATAGTAGAAAATAACAGATTTATTACTCAAGATGTAATTGCATTCGGATGTACTAGTAGAGGGCAAGCTAGACGTGTAGGGTTATGGCATCTTTTAACTTCTAGACAAGAGACAGAAATTGTAAAATTTAGAACAAGTACTGCGGGAAGTTTTATTACTCCTGGGGACGTTATTTTCGTTCAGGACCACTTGAGACATTCTGTAGAGTATAGTGGTCGAATATCTGCAGGAAGCCCTACTCCAACTACTACTACTTTTGGCCTTGATAGGGCAGTAACCTTAGCTTCTGGATCTACTTATGAAGTTTCTGTTTTCTTCCCTGGCTCTGCAGCAATTTTAACTCAAAATTCTGTTACTATAAATTCCACTACTTATTCTATAGGAGATGTAATTGTTTCTGCTTATACTGCTGGTTCTCCTTCTTCGTTAGAAACTATTACTTCCGAGGCTTTAGCTAGTAGTATGGTTGACGATAATGGAGATCATATTAGACTGCACTGGGCAGAAAATGGACACTTACAAACTAAAACTGTTTCTACTTCTGCGGGCGCAACTTCTCATCTTACAGTTAGTTCTGCTTTTACCGAAGCTCCGGAGGTTGAAGCTATTTGGGCTTTAAGAAATACTTCAGGAGGAATTTATGAGCCTCAAAAATATAAAGTGCTGTCTTTAGCGGAGGATGAAGAAGGAAATGTTGATGTAGTTGCCTCTTTTCATTTTGATAGAAAATATGATGCAGTAGATCAGGGTTATGCTACTTCTATTATGAATAATCCATCTAGGCTGCAAAGACAGGAAAGTCCGGTTCCAAAACCTACCGAATTAAGTCTTTTCTTTCAAACTGCCGCTAATGATAGAGGATTAGCAGAAAAAGGCACAGTTGTTAGTAATAGTGTAGTAGCTCAAATACAGTGGGCAGAACCGGTAGAAATAGCCCCCACAGAAACTATTTATACTCAAATAGGTAGTCCACATGTACCTGCTGTTTCAAAAATTGCTTCGGATCTTAATGACACAGATCAAACTATTTATATTAATGACGCGACTTTCTTTAGTCCTTCTGGAGGTTACGCTAAGATAGGGACAGGAGATAATTCAGAATGGATAAAATTTACAGGCACTAGTTTTGGTAGTCCTCAAGCCCTTACTGGAGTTACAAGAGGAATTAATCATACCACTCCTAAGTTTTTTACTTCAGACAGAGGGGCTTCGGTAATTCAATTTAAAACTGTAGAAAGAAAATATTCAGAATTAGCAGGATATGAAGTAGAAATTCATACAGGAGCTTTAAACAAGCCTATAAAAGCATACAGTCCTGTCAATAGTTATATTTCTGCGGGAATGAGACCAGGAACGTATAAAATCAAAGTCAGAACTCTTAGTACAAGAGGAAGTAAGTCAGATTTTACAGTTTTTACTAGATCTTTAGAGCATAGCACTTCTGAAACTTCAGATAAGACATTTCAGCTTCCTAGAGGAGGCTTTATATCTACTACGATAAAGATAGATACTACATCAGGATTGTTAACTTTTCATCATCCAAATTTTGTACTAAGAAGTGTTACAGGTAATACTTACGAATACGAAAACGTATCAGAAGTTGCAGAAACTGTAGACTTTGGAGGAATGATAGGAGGCAACATAGCTTTCTTGGCTCATCATCCTCAAGATGAAAGTCCCTTTTCTTTTGCTAATGATTTCAAAGCTGTAGAAGTTCAAAGACATGATGGATGGAAAATTTCTGATGCTGAAGTGAGCCCTACTATAACTGCATCTAAACAATGGTTAAAAGTAGTAGGAGAAAGCGGAAGTCCTGATACGTTTGGATTAAGTTTAGCAACCGGAACTATTTCTATAACAGACGGATCTTTGACAGTAACAGGTAGTGGCACTGCATTTACTACTGAATTTAAAGTAGGAGACATGATTAGATTCGATACCTCTAGTACTATTGCTTTAAATGAAACAGCTTACTACGGAAGGGTAGCTAATATAATAAGCAATACAGAGCTTACTCTTACCGAGTCTATAAACAGAACTTTTAGCGGAGATTCTGTCTTCAGACAATCTTTTAGACCAGATTATTTAGAAGACAGTCTTATAACTAGAGTTGTTAAAGATGATGCCGATAAATTTACTCTTTTACCTTTTTCTGGAACGATTGTAGGCCCAAATGCAGTTCAATCAGCAGAACTTGCTTCAAACTCTGTAGGCTCAGTTCAAATTATCACTGGGTCAGTGGATGCAGATGTTTTGTCAGAAGGAAGCATAACAAATATTTTAATTTCTGCAAATGCTATAGAAGCTGCTAATATAGCTGCAGAAGCAATAAATCAAGTTCATATTGCAGCAAACTCAATAGAGTCTGTTAATATTGCTTCTGAAACTATTCAAAGTGTAGATATAGCAGCAAATGCTATTGAAAACGTAAATGTTGCTGCAAATGCTATAGGCACTGCTAATATTACTGCGGGCTCTATAGACACTGTGAATATAGCAGCAAATGCAATAAGATCCGCTCAGATAGAATCAGGTACTATAGACACTGTAAATATAGCAGCAAATGCGATAGAAAGTGCAAATATTACTTCCGGTGCTATAGACACTGTAAATATAGCTGCAAATGCGATTACATTCCAAGAAATAGAGTCTGGAAGTATTCAATCCGTAAATATAGCTGCAAACGCTATTGGTATTCAGCAAATAGCTGCAAACTCAATTGATGCAGTTAAAATAGCTGCAAATGCTATTGGTATTCAAGAAATAGCAGCAGGTTCTGTTGATTCTGTTAAAATAGCTGCAAATGCTATAGCTCAAACAAATATACAAGCTGACGCTATTTCAAATGTAGAGCTTTCTACAAATGCAGTTATAAATGCAAATATAGCATCTGACTCTATTGAGTCTGCAAATATGTCTGCTGGTTCAGTGCTAAATGCTGCAATAGCCGCAAATTCTATTGAACAAACAAATATTTCTGCTCAAGCAGTAAATGCAGTAATTATAGCTCCAAATGCTTTAGAAAACTTTCATGTATCGGTAAATGCTATAACGGGAAGAAATGTAGCAGAAGACTCTATAGAGCAAGCTATGATTGCGGCAAATGCAATAGGAACTGCACAAATTGCAGGTAACTCTATAGGGGCTGCAGCAATTGTAGCAGGTTCAGTTGGTGTTGCCTCAATGGCGGCAAATTCGATTGGTACTACACAAATAATTGCAGGTTCTATTGATACTACAGAAATAGCTGCTGATGCTATTACAAGCGCAAAAATAGACGCAGGTGCTGTAGATTCAGCAGCAATAGCCGCAGATGCGATTACAGCAGCAAAAATAGATGCAGGAGCAATTGAAACTGCATCTATAGCCTCGGGTGCAATAACAACTGCAAAAATAGCGGGAAATAATGTTACTACTGCTTCAATAGCTGCGGGTGCTGTGGATACTGCTCAAATAGCTGCAGGAGCTGTAGAGACCGCAAAAATAGCTGCAAATAATATTACAACTGCTTTGATCGTTTCTGATAGTATTGAAACTGCTCATATTAAGTCAGATGCAATAACAACTGCAAAAATAGATGCTTTAGCTGTTGGCACTGCTGAAATAGCTGCAGGTGCTATTACAACTGCTAAGATAGCAGGAAATAATATTACAACTGCAACAATAGCTGCAGGAGCAGTTGATACTGCCCAAATAGCTGCAGGAGCTGTAGAGACCGCAAAAATAGCAGCAAACAATATTACAACTGCTTTAATAGCTTCTAATAATGTTACCTCTGCTTCTATTGTTACCAATGCTGTTGGTAGTTTACAGATAGCAGCAGGATCAGTTGATACAGCTGAACTTGCGGCAGGAGCTGTAGAGACCGCAAAAATAGCAGCAAACAATATTACAACTGCAACAATAGCTGCTGGAAATATTGAAAACTTACAGATAGCTAGCGATACGATTAGAATATATGATAAAGCTGAAGCTAATACTATGGGTAAGATTGGAGGTACTTCAGGTATTAGAGAATCAGATGCAAGTCAAGATATTACTGTTGTAGAGCTAAGTCGTAGTATATGGGGCGATAATAATTACCCACATCATATATCAAGCATAAATTCTTCAACATCCGATCCTACAGTGAGTCAAGGGGATGTACTAGGGCATACCTCTACTGAAAGGCCTTTATTTTCATTTAACTTTACTACAGCCGCTTTTTCAGGCACACAAGACTTTTTAGTACAAACGGGTTTAGATTTCTTAGGAAGCACGTCTACAGCTTCAGAATGTATATTTGCTGTAGCAATGAGAGCTACCACTTCATCAACAAACTTCACATCAACTTCAAGAAGCGATTACGTGTTTACAGACAATATATCGTCAGGGGGTAGTCATGCGGTAGGTCCTCATATGTTAAATGCTAAAGTGTCGTTAAGTGGAAATACGCAGTACTATATATGGTGTTTTGGTGCAGGTGATGATGGTGTAAGCGGATACAAATCAGGATATATTAATGTAATGGGATTAAATAAATGAGCGAAATTGATTATACAAAGCATTGGGATGCTGTTATTGATAAAAGAAATCGAAGACTACAAGCTAGCGATTGGACGCAGATACCTGATAGTCCTTTAACAGATGCAAAAAAAGCAGAGTGGGCTACGTATCGCCAAGCTCTAAGAGATATGCCAGCGCGCGTAGCAGATAGCGATAAAGCGACTACAAACCCTTTTACCCTTGATCCTACTATATGGCCCACTAAACCTTCTTAACTATGGAGAAAACAATATGGCTTCAAATAGAATAGCCAAAGAACTAGCAGAAACATATCCAATCCCGCCTTTTACATGGCATTGGAGAAAAGCTTCACAAATACTTGCAAAAAAGGTACCTTCAAAACATATAGAGGATATTGCACTAAACGAGCCTCTTATGAAAAATATAGTAAAAGAAGATATAAAGAATCCTTTTCTTTTAAGCGACGAATGGTGGCCTATCGTAGGAGGTCAAAGACTTCGAGCAATTCACGAGATACGAAAAGTAGATCTTACATTCGATCCTATAATAAGAGTTGCAGTTTTTGATAAACCGTGGGGAAATGTATGGTTTCTGTGGCCTGATAAAGAGTTTAGGAAACAAGCTCTTGCAATTCAATTTCAAATGTGGGAACTTGTATTTAAAAGTGAGTGGTACACAGCAGAAAAAAACGAAGAAGGAACAGACATGAGATTTTACGAAGAGTTAGGAGATACTCTCAAAGGATGGAAACACCGTCAACTTTAGGAGAACACAATGCCTTATGTTGTTAGAGGAACCACGGTATATACAAAACGAGGTAAGAAGCTAAAAAAGAAAGCAAAAGCCAAGTCAAAAGCTGCTGCAAAACGCATGGTAAGACTACTCGGAGCAATCAAAGCGGGATATAAACCAAAGCGAAAATCAAACAAACGAAGACGGAGAAAAAATAAATCTTGACATCAGAGTTATGGTTTAGTATAATTCTCTTTAACTCAATATATTCTTACTTTTCTCTCAGAAGAAAAAAGCCTTTTTATGTAACCCTATGGCATATACTCAAAAAAACTTATCTTCATTTGCGAGAGGAGATACATGGACCTTAAAGTTTACTATTAAGGATAGTGACGGTAATGCTGTTGATATTACCGGAAATTCTTATTGGATGACTCTTAAGTCTAGTGCTACTGCTGAGGATAGCTCAGCCGATGCTCAGATTGGACCAATCGGTTCGGGGTCTCCAGAGTCGACGAGTGGCATAATCTATATGACATTCTCGTCAACACTTACAGAAGCCTTGAGCCCTGGAACTTACAACTATGACTTACAGGAAGTTGATAGTTCCGGTAACATAACTACCCTTCTTATTGGAAAGGTAAAAGTAGTGCGCGATATAACCCGCACAACCAGCTAGGAGAATTTAAATGGCAGCAAGCGATAAATTTGAACACTATTTGTTGGAGCTTATTTTCAATAATGAAGGTAGTCCGACTTTAGAGATTGGAGATTCTTCAGGATTGCGGGGGTCTAGTACTGCCGGAAGTCTATATGTAGCTCTCCACACAGCGGCCCCCGACAGCCCAGGCGAAAATCCCACAAATCAGTCCGTGAGTGAATGTGACTATACTGGGTACGCAAGACAGGCTGTAGCTCGTTCAACTTCGGGATGGACAGTAACAGATAGCTCTGGAACTACAACAGTAAAAAATGCAGCAGAGATTAGCTTTCAGCAATGTACTGGAGGATCTAACACGGCAACTTTCTTCTCTATCGGAACAAGAGGAGAGGATACTAGCCCTGCTGACTCAGAAGTTTTATTTTTTGGTGAACTAACGGCTTCGCTTTCTATATCAAGCGGAATCACACCTAGATTTGCAGCAGACGCTCTATCGATATCACTTGATTAAAGATGGCAGAATATACCAATGACCTTCGAATAAAAGAGATAGGAATTGGAGAAGAAGCTGGGGCTTGGGGAACAACACTCAATACTCAGCTTGGACTGCTAGCGGAAGGCTTTAGCTACGGAGTAGAAAATCTAGGAAGTGATGCTAACGCTACCATCACAATGGCTGACGGTGCTAGTGATGAAGCCCGATCTCTATATCTTAAAATTACCTCCACGTCCCTTTCAGCGACGAGGACGGTTACCCTTGCCCCACAAAGTGTAAGCAAAGTATGGATAATTGAAAACGCTACTACAGGTAGTCAATCAATTACTATCACTCAGGGCGAAGGTCAGCATGGTGTAACTATTCCCAATGGACAAGTAAAAGTAGTTTACTCTACAGGAGACAGTGAATCTCCTAGTGGAGTTTATGATGCGTTTGATAATTTAGAATTAGGCGGTGCAGCAACTGCAGCTACTTCTGTTACAGCTCCTCTTATTGAAGGCTCTACTTCAATTCAAACTCCTTTAATTGAGTACACTGATGGAGATGATGCAATTACTATCGCTGATGGCGGTGGTATAACAGCAGCAAACGGCATCACTTCTACTGCGGCAGCAAATACATTTGGAGCTACAAGTTTCAATGATGCAGATATTACAAATGTAGGAAGCATATCTTTAGATACAATAGTTTCAGATGCGTCTCCTGCTGCTATTACAATAGGTTACGGTATAAATGATACTCTTACTATTAATGGCAGTACAATATTAGAAGGTGCAGTTACTATTAATGAGTCCAGTGCTGATGTAGATTTTCGTGTTGAATCTGACGGGAATACTCATGCTTTATTTGTACAGGGGTCTGATGGATTGATCGGACTAGGAACCAGCATTCCTAGCGTTCCTATAGCAAGATTTGGTGGATCTGCAGTAGGTCTTGCGGTCACAGGAGGACAACCTGTAGTTGCTGTAGAATCCACAGGCTCACCCGGTAGCCATGTAGGATATTTTGGACAAGCAGATGATGATACTTATTTAGGTGCAGTTGGAGGAGGCGATTTAATTTTCCAAACTGCAACAGCGGGCACTGAAAGAATGCGTATTGATTCTTCTGGAAATGTCGGTATAGGAGATTCAAGTCCATTTACTAGTCTTCATGTAGAAGACACCGGTTGGAGTAGTGGTGCACCTTATGGAGCAGTTGCTTATATACAAGGCGGAGACGTTAACGATTTAAATTGGGGACACTTATTAGTATCACAATCAGGTACTACAACTGACACAGGCGGAAGAATATCGCTTGGCGCGAATGGTGAAAACCCTATTGCTGGCATCAGAGCTAAATATAAAGGTGCTACTTATGGTGACTTAGCATTTTTAACCAGACCGTCTGGTGGCACTAATACTGAGCGTATGGTTATTCAATCCACAGGAATAACGCAGTTTTTTACAGCTGATGGTCAGTCAGGAATCGCAGAGTTTCGCACCAATGCAAGCACTGGCAATGCAACATCTTACATTTCTTTTGCTCCTCAAGGCACTACTAGAGGATTTATCGGTAGTGGTTCAGCGTTATTAAGTGGAGCAGCTAATTCAGATTTTATTATTAGATCTGAAGCCAACTTGGTAGTCAATACAAACGGTAATAATGAACATGTTCGTATTAATAATTCTGGCACTGTATCAGTTGGAACCGAGTTAGAGAACGGAGCAATAGCAAATGCCAACCCAGTAACTGCTGGAAAGTTTCGTACTTTTTTTGATGTTGTCGGGGCAGCAAATAACACAGCCACAACGATGGTAAATTTAACCACTCAGTTTGCAACATATATTGCTTGTGCAGGATTTAATGGAGTAGGAAATACTAATCTTTATGGAGCCTCTGCCATTATTCACTCAGACGGTACTAGTCATACTCTTACTCATTTAGTGAATCCTTCAAACATGACTCTTTCAATGTCTGGGTCAAACGTACAAGCAACACAAACATCTGGTGCTACTTTAAATATTTCATTTTCAATAATACGCATACAATAAGGAGTTATTATGGCAGTTACAAAAACACTAACATCAGCTATTCCATACGAAAAAGATGGAAAAGTAGTAAAATGGGAGTTGTCAATGAGATATGAGGATGGAGATGCGAGTGCTGATCCTTCAACTTATTACAGTTCAAGCTATAGTATATCATTAAATTCAACAGAAGGAGATACTACACATTTTACTCCCAAAGCAAAAGGGGAATGGTCAAAGTCAGATATAGAAGCTCTTTGTCCGACAACTAAGTGGGATACAATATTTGCAAGTCAATATGACTCTGTAATTACAAATCCACCAAAGGACCCAGTACCGGATAATCAATTTATAATACCTTCATAAGGAAAACAAAATATGGAAGTACAGGCGCATATACTTCCGGCAGCAATACTTATAGAGTGTTACATGCCTCAAGAAATGACAGATTCTTTAAATGATTATTTGGATGATTTGTTAAAAAGAAAAGATAAAATATCTCATGCGGGAACTTTAGTTGGGCAAATATCCCAAGGAGAGCAGCTAACAATAGATCAACATGATTCTAGAATTGCAAGCTACTGTGCTTTTATAGAAGATTTAGGAGCGAACTATATTGACCATGTAATGAAAGTAATAGGGGCTCCTTTACCTGGCGGTAGTAGAAAAGTAGAAATTGATGAATTATGGTCAGTGCATAGTTTCGAAGGAGACTATAATCCGATTCACGATCATGGAACAAAAACAATTATGGGAATTTCAACTACCTGTTGGACAAAAGTACCAAAAGAAATTTCAGCAGTAGAAGATAAACGTTATAACTTATATAACGCATCAGGAGATTCAGACGGTTGTTTAGCATTTAACTACGGTAGAAATTCAATGTCGGATATAGAACGATTAAGACCGCCTCAAAGTGCGGTATTTAGGCCTGAAGAAGGCAAGCTTTTGATGTTTCCTTCTTGGCTCCAGCATATGGTTTATCCATTTAAAAGTAAAGAGGAGCGAAGAACGGTAGCAGCAAATTTAAACGCATGGACACAAAATGGAGAAAAAGTCAGTACAACTTGAAATAGAAATAGATCCTGTAACAAAAGACAGAAGAGTCAATCGTTATCAAAAATGGATTGATCTTGCTCAAGCTGTAGATTCATGGAGATTTTTTCCGAGACTTTTTCTTACAATTTACATAGTGCTTCTTTATAAAAGCACAGTATGGTTTATGGAATTACCTGCACCCTCAATGGAGCAAGCAGGACTTATATCAATTATAGTCGGCGCAGGAGCCGCGTGGTTTGGACTTTATGCAGGAACAACAACATCCTCAAAAAGTTTCAATGGGGACAAATAGATGGCGACGTATGAAAATGACCTCAGATTAAAAGAAATCACCACCGGAGACGAGGCCGGAACTTGGGGCACTAGTACAAATACTAATCTTGGCTTAGTTGCCGAGGCATTTAGCTATGGTGTTGAAAATTTAGGAAGTGATGCAAATGCCACTCTTACTGTTGCTGATGGAGTAACAGACGAAGCTCGTTCTTTTTATTTAAAACTTACTTCAACTACATTATCAGCAACTAGAACTGTTACTATTGCACCTCAAAGTCTGAGTAAAGTATGGATAATTGAAAATGCTACTACTGGAGGTCAATCTTTAGTTATTACTCAAGGTGGCGGACAACATGGAGTAACAATACCCAGTGGTCAAGTAAAAGTAGTTTACTCTACAGGAGACAGTGAGTCTCCTTCAGGTGTTTACGATGCGTTTGATTCTCTCGCTGTTACTTTAGCTGCAAACGCTGTAGGCACAGCAAATATTACAGATGCAAATGTAACTCTTGCAAAGATGGCAGTAAATTCAGTAAATGCTTCGAAGATTATTGCAGCATCAATTACCGATACAGAGTTAGCAGCAAATGCAGTTGTGACTGCAGGAATAACAGATGCAAATGTTACTACTGCTAAAATAGCAACAAATGCAATCAATGCATCAAAAATTATAAACGCATCAATTACAAGCACAGAAATGGCACCAAATGCTGTAGAGGCAGTAAATCTAGCGGCCAATGCAGTTACTACTGTAAAGATTACTGATGTAAATGTTACTACTGCAAAGATAGCAGATGATGCCGTAACTGCTGCTAAACTAGCTACAAATGCAGTTGTAACTGCTTCAATTGTTGCAGGAAGTGTGACTGCTGCTGAAATAGCAAACAATGCAATTACCTCAAATGAGATCGGATCACTTGCAAATCTAACAGTTACAGGCGATGTTACTATTGATTCTAGTACTTCTCCTGCACAAAGCACACTAAAAGTAGACTCTTCAAATAATCGAGTTGGTATTGGAGTAGACTCTCCAGATGTTTCTCTTGATATAGGAAGCATGACAGATTCTATTCATGTTCCTGTAGGAACTACAGCGGAACGTCCGGGGTCACCTGCAGCGGGATATTTTAGATATAATACTACTTTAGAGCAATTTGAAGGATACACTTCTGAGTGGGGTGCTATCGGTGGTGGTGGCGGAACAAATACTTTTACTACTGATACTTTTACAAGTGCAACATCTCCTGGTGTAGACGGGTCAACTACTGCATTTCATTTATCTCAAGCTGTATCAGATGAAAATGACATTATCGTATTTATAGATGGTGTATTTCAAAATAAAGATGCGTATACGATTGCTACATCTTCTGGTGAAACAACTCTTACATTTGATACTGCTCCGGCAAGCGGAAGAACAATTACTGTTTATACAGTAGCAACAGCGGTATCTGGAAGTAACTTAGGCATATCTACAATGACAGGGGATGCTAGTGATACTACTCTTACTTTAACAGCAGATCCTGTTCATGAAAATAATGTGCAAGTTTATTTTGATGGTGTATATCAAAGCAAGTCAAACTATACTGTAGACGGAACAACTCTTACTTTTTCTGATGCTCCTCCAGATGGCGTATTAGTAGAAGCGATGACGCTTACTCAGACAAATATTAATACAGCAACTAAACTATTAGATGCTGACAAAGACACAATGATTCAGGTTGAAGAATCATCTGATGAAGATATAATAAGATTCGATACTGCTGGCACAGAAAGAATGACTATAGCCGCAGACGGCACAATTAGTTTTGCAGACAATAATATTACAAATGTAGGAAATATTTATGTAGATCAAATTTTATCAGATGAGTCTCCTGCTGTCATTACTATAGGTGCAGGCTCTAGTGATACTCTCCATATAAAAGGTATGCTGAACACTAATTTAGAGTTTGCTGACAGTGTAAAAGCTTTATTTGGAGGAGCAAATGATTTTGCAATCTACCATGACGGTTCTAATAATATTATAGAAGCTCTTAAATCTGACTCAGATATAATATTTAAAGGAAATGATGGAGGATCGCCTGGAGATACAACTGCCATGGCAATAGATATGTCTGCAGCGGGAAATGTAGGGATAGGAACTGCAAGTCCAACTAGCGGTGCAGGTTGGGCTAGGTTTTTGCATATTGACGGAGGCTCTAGTAACGCTTTAATTTTAGATGGAACAGACTCACAACAAGGTAGTATTGGAGCAGTTGATGGATTATATATTGATTCAACTGGACACAGCACTGCAACAAACAATAAAATAATATTTAGAACGCAGTCATCTAACAGTAATTACAATGGCGTAGAAAGACTGCAAATTACTTCAGCGGGCGATATAGCCGCTGGAGGTAACGCAACAGGTGCTGCCTTAATAAAAGGTGTTTCGGGAGATCAAGACGACAGAAATGCTGGAGGCTATCCACAGTACACGTTTGTAGGAAACGAAGGCACTGGAATGAGAAGAAGAGATGCAAATAGACTCGCCTTCGATGCTGGTGGCGATACAATAATGCACCTTGAACCCGATGGTACTATTGAATTTAATACTGGAACTTCTAGTCCTACACAACAATTAGCTCTTAAGCATGCAGGAACGTTTAGTAGTATTGGTCCTCAAACATCTGATGGAAATGACAATCATGGATTTGGTATAGAAGGGGCCGGTCCAACATCAGGCTCTAACTCAAGAGGCGCAGGGCTTTGGGTTTATGGAAATGAAGCGTATCACGGAGGAGACGCTATAATTCAGTTAGGTGCATCCGGACAATTTGAGTTATATGGAGGATCTGGTGCAGCTGAATATCTGCGTGTACAAAGTAATGGCAATCTTCGTGTAGGTGGAACTAACTTTAGCAATATAACAGGTGGAGCGCACACTCTTACTTTAGCAGACGATGCAAGTATTGCGATTTCAGCATCAGGAGTAGGTACAGGTGGTGGAGCTATTTTGTGTATTTATGAACAAGGGTCAGGTGATAGTGCGATAGTTCATGTCGGATATAATCAATCCAGTATTATTAGTCAGCAAGGATCTGGTTATGGCTTTGCTAATTCAGATACAGACGGTGACTTTTGTATAATTAATTCTGGTCATGTTATTACCTTTAAAAATAGGTCTGGAATTTCAAGAAACTTTAATATAGGTGCCTATGGAGCAGGCAACTTTAATTATAATACAAGCTAGGAGAAGACATGGCATTAACAATTAAGATAGATAAATTTTTTAACGACACTGAAGATAACACAAAGAAAATGGTGGGGTTAAGAATAGTCGATGATAAGGGTAATATTTTTATTATTGATAAAAAAATAACTATTGCAGACGGTAAAACTGATGAAAGCTATGTTAAAGATGCATACGATGCGTCATTAACAGAAATCAATGAATGGCAAGCACAGTTTTCAGTCCAAGGAAAAATCTTTGATCCAACAAAGAATTCTTTAGAGGATGATGACTAAATGGCAATCACAAAAGTAACAGGAGCACTTGTAGATATAGGTGATTTAGACCTCACCAATGTAGGAACTCTACATCTGGATTCGATAGTTTCAGATGCGTCTCCTGCTGTCATTACTGTAGGGTACGGAACAAATGATACTACCACTATTTTAGGCACTACAAAAATAGGAACAGGATTTGGACAAAGTCCAGAGGTTGCAGGTAAGCTACAAATAGGTTTTGCAAACTCAACTACTCATGATTCTGATAATGCTACAACAGCTACTAACTCTGCTCTTGTTATAGGTAATTATCCAGGAGTAGAAGCTGCAAATCTTCAAGCAGGAATACAGTTCAATATACATGGTGGAAGCCAAAATAGAGTAGCCCAAATCTCTGCCGTTGCAGAAGCTAGTGATTCAAGAGGAACAGCTCTTGTATTTCATAGTGATGACGCCAACACTAGAACAGAAAAAATGCGTATATCGGGCGCTGGAAACATAGGAATTGGCGTAACTCCAAACTACGGCAAAGTAAATATAACCACTACAGGAACAGGCGCACAGGATAGAGCTTTGTGGGTGGAGTGTAGTCCAGCTTCTTCTGGGTCAAATAATAATGCGATGGTAGTTAATGTTGGTAATGGCAACATGACCAACACGGTTATGCGGATTCACCACGAATCTCCAGCAGCTGATCAAAAATTACTGAGCCTTGATACTACAGGTAGCAACACTGAAAAGTTTTGGGTTGATGAAGATGGTGATGCTTATTTAGCAGGTAATTTATCTTTTGCAAGTGGGGCTGGAATAAGCTTTTCTGCTACAGCGGATGCTGGTGGTACAAATGCAAGTATGGCATCTGAAATTCTTCACGACTATGAGGAAGGTAGTTGGACACCCGTTATATCTGCAGGAGGACTTAGCCTAGGCAGTGTTCAACTTGCGACTTATACAAAGGTAGGGGATAGAGTACATTTACAAACTTATTTCACAGCTAGTGGTTCAGGTGACACAAATGATTTAGTTGTATCAGGACTACCTTTTACCGTTCAAAATAACAGCTATAGTACAAGTGCAATGGATTTTGAAAAAGGTCCTGTAGGTAGTTATGTTAGAACTCAGGGAGGAACAGAACAAGTAATAGCTTTATATGGCCAAGGAGTTAGTACTTCAAGAAAAGTAGTTGATGGTAATCAAGTAGGGGCAGGATATATTATTTTTGCGGTTACATATCAAACAGCACAATAATTTCAAACTTATGCCTATTGGACGATAGGCACAGACACACAAGGAGAAACAAATGGCTTTAGAAAAATCAACAAAACAAGACAAGTTAGAAATAGTAGACGTAGGAGATTGGAAAGTTCTTCAAGTCCGTACCGCTACGGTAATTAAAGATGATGGAAAAGAAATATCTCGAACCTTTCATCGTCATGTAGTAAATCCTAATTCAGATGTAACAAATGAGTCAGATGAAGTTAAAAAGCTTGCTGAAATTTATTTTACAGACGATGCAAAAGCAAAGCACAAGGAATTTGTCGATTCTCAGGCAATCCCAGTATAAAGGAATTTAAATGGCTAGAACAATAGTACCATCAGAGCTTTTACAAAGCACAAATAACAACATCAAGATTGGTGACACCGCTCTTGACTCGGTGGATACTACCAGTCCCGATACGGCTGCAGATAATATTGCTATTGGAAATGCTGCTTTAACTGCAAACTTAAGTGGAAATAGCAATGTTGCCGTAGGCAGTTCTGCTTTGACGGCCAACACTACAGGAAGCAATAATATAGCCATAGGATCTGGGGCTTTAGATTTAGAGGATGCTGGTACGGACTCTGTTGCGATTGGACACAACGCACTTACCACACAGAATGCTGATGGTGCAAATCATAACGTAGCAGTCGGTTCTAGTGCAGGTGGAGCAATTACTTCAGGAACTCAAAGCACCCTTGTCGGAGGTTTATCTGGCGATGCTCTTACTGATGGTGCTGCAAACACAGCTTTGGGTTTTGAAACTTTAACGGCTGATACAAGAGGTAATAATGCTGTAGCCATTGGGCATCACGCTTTATCAACACAAAATTTTACTACAACCACGGCTAACTACAATGTGGCGGTTGGATCACAAGCCGGTCTATCAGTCACCACCGGAATTTTTAATACTATTGTTGGCGGTCTTTCAGGCGATGCTCTTACTGCCGGAACTAGAAACGTAGCAATTGGTAAAGATGCGTTAACAACAGATACTTTAGGCAGTAGGTCAGTGGCACTTGGTTTTGCAGCTTTATATACTCAAAACTTCACTACAGCAACAGATGTTTACAACGTGGCAGTAGGAGAGCAAGCAGGTTTAAATGTCACAACAGGAAAAAACAACACCCTTGTTGGCGGTCTTGCAGGCGATGCAGTAACAGATGGGGAACTGAATACCTATGTTGGATCTAATGCGGGTTCAGCATCCACATCAGCGTCAAGCAACACGGCCCTCGGAGCTTATGCTTTTGACGCTGGCACTGGCGCAACCAATACAGCAGTAGGCGCAGGAGCTTTAGGCGGTGCTTCAAACTCTGCTGCCAACAACGTGGCTGTCGGTAAAGACGCTGGAAATTCCATAAGCACTGGCACAGAAAATACTTTAGTGGGGACAACGGCTGGAGATGCTATAAGCAGCGGTAGCAACAACACTGTACTCGGTTATGATGCTCTTTCTACTGCAAGCACGGCTAGTTCAAACACTGCAATAGGTTCACACGCGCTTCAAGATGCTACGGGCGCAAGCAATACTGCGGTCGGGCATAACGCACTAAAAGAAGTTACCACTGGAACTCACAATACCGCAATGGGCTCAGGCGCATGTGATGCTGTTACTACTGCCAGTTATAACATTGGTATTGGAGGTGGAACCATAAGTGCCGTTACCACTGGAGATCAAAATATTGGAATAGGTTATGCTGCTCTAAATGATACGGGCACTTCCGCCAATAATAATATAGCGATAGGCTATTTTACAATGGATGGGACTACAGGCAGTTCAAACATTGGAGTAGGAAGCAATGCGCTTGGACATGCAAGTAATGCAGCAAACCATAACGTTGCGATTGGACATAGCGCGGGTCTTAGTGTTACTACAGGCACACAAAACACTTATGTAGGTAATTTTTGTGGTGATGGACAAACAACAGGAAATAACAACGTAGCAATGGGGTATGAAGCTCTTACTGGAGCTGTCACTGGTGGTGAAAATGTCGCTATTGGAGTAGGGTCAGGATCAGCCATCACAAGTGGTACTAACAATACATTGGTTGGGCATGCTTCAGGCAATGCAATTACAACAGGCGCTACAAATGTTTTGATTGGACATAATAATGATGTTACTAGCAGTGGTGTTAGCAATGCATTTGCTCTTGGTCAGGGGCAAACCAGTTTAGACTCTGACAATATTTATTTTGGCAGAGCAAGTAATCAGACTTACAAGTCGGTTACATCAGGAGATACATGGTCTTTTTCTTCTGATGAGAGAATTAAAAAAGACATTACAGATGATAACATGGGCCTTTCTTTTGTCAACAGATTACGGCCTGTAACTTTTAAATGGAAAGCATCTCAAGATGTTCCTGAATCTTTGACCTCTCAATATGATAAAGATACAAACCATAAAGACACTACAAGTACTTTTCATGGTTTTATCGCACAAGAAGTAAAGGCTGCAATGGACGCAGAAAATATTCCTGCTTCATTTTTAGCTTGGAGTGAGCGATCTGACGGAACACAAGGTGTTTCGAAGGGAGAACTTATCATTCCGTTAATTAATGCCGTTCAAGAGCTTTCGGCTGAAAATAAAGCTCTATCAGATAGAATAACAACTTTGGAGAATAAATAATGAGTGAAGCAGAAGATATTGAATTTGTAGAAGAGACTGCGCAAGTCGGCCCTGATGA
>VTLG01010516.1_pt1 | contig 27436 bp, 24 predicted proteins | sample 4694571 | NCBI WGS metagenome assembly VTLG01 (sample SAMN12604809, study PRJNA352737) | marine metagenome | biome: ENVO:00000447; feature: ENVO:00000209|ENVO:00000569|ENVO:01000036; material: ENVO:00002151; isolation source: viral sequences binned using virsorter ...
TGCAATATTTTTTGTCCTTCTTCCCTTCTTTCGTTTTAACGGCGATGGCGCTACTCGTACTGTCAGCGCCGACATCAGTAGAGACGAACAAATACACGTGGCCACTAATAGCCTTGTATGTCACGAGCTGGGCTTATCTAGCAGTGATTCTTTGGACAAACTTAGGAAGGCCACCATTAACTGGGTTGTTCAACCTTTAGGTATAAATACTACCTGTAAATATTTAGACAAAAAATTCTGGCTGGATGTTAGCGATCGATTAATGTATGAAGGCCAAGCACCAGAATTAATCTCCACTAAGACAGCAAGAATGCCAGCGTTTTTCGAACATGCAAACACAAACCTCCCGCAATATGCTTGACCCTTTGTTAGGGCCAACGCTTGAATCAATACTTTTAGAATTGGAAGAAAAATTTCCAGCTCTAACACCACACCCTAAAGAAGACATACAAAGTATCATGTTTAAAGCAGGACAACGTTCTGTTGTAGAATGGTACAGAGATAGATTGGAGGTTTAATTATGCCAGCAAAAGGCCCGTCTTGGGCGGAAAGAGTCAGAGCTTATGACTTTGATGCTGCTAAGTCTTGGTATGAAACAGAGTTATGGAAATCTGATTGGCGGAACAGGACTGGCTATAGTTCAGATGCCGACAATCGGGATCCTTATTGGGGTGCTGATAATCAAGGCAGAGACTACTGGAATGCTCAGTATAATGAGTTACTAAGAAACAGAGTCTTCGATCAGTATGGTGGTACAACACCAGAGTTCTATGATAGCTGGTCTGATAGAGCCAAGTCGATATATGATACCTGGGATAAGAAGTGGAATAAACAATACCCAGATCCTAAAGGAGGGTTTGTATCTGGAGGTCCAGGGCCTGGTAATTATGACAAAAACTGGGATTTCAATTTCTTACCAGACCCACCGCCTAGGACAGCTGGTGGTGAAAAGCTCGGAGAAAAACCACCACAATGGAAAGGAATATCTGATCCAGTTTGGAATGAGTTAATCGCATTCAATAAGCCGAAGCCTTCCGATGGAAGCACAGATAAATGGGGCGCAACAACTGACCCACCCGCTGAAAAAGTTGCACCATCTGACACAAATAACACAACAATATCAGGAGGATTTTCAGACGTGTCGTATCAAAGAGTTGACCCTTATACAGGTCGGTATCCGTCAGATAATAGAAGCCACGGAGACCGAGGCAGAGAAAACATCTGGCAGCAAGGAGCTATTGCAAACCTAGAGAATTGGGCAGAGCAGATATCTGGTATAGTAAAAGGTATACAAGGTAAACCTCAGCTGACTCAATCAGATATAGATAGATCATTAGCAGCCCAGAGACTTAACATCGGAGGCCAGGAGATGGCAATCGGTGGTATAGGTGACTATATCAAAGGACAACAGTTGCAGCAGTCTCAGGCTTTACAAAAACAAATGAACTATCAGAGAGCACAAGATGCATCAGCATGGTCTAGTTTATTTGGCGCTCAGAACACTGCTTTCACAAATCAAATACAAGATTTAAAAAGAGGTAGTGACGAAGCTGCAAGTGCTTATGCTACTGATAAGAAAAACTTGGAAGCCCGACTACAAGCTGAGCAACGTGCTAGAGTAGAAGGAGTACAAGCTTTAGGTAAATATGGTAGACCTACTCCAGGTTACGGTAGTCTCACAGGCTCAGGTTTTAACCGGAAGGGTTTAAAAATTGACAACATTAATGTATAACTAACGATGACAGCTAAATCTAGGTATGACTATTTATCTGGCAACCGTACACAGTTTTTACATGAGGCAGCAGAAGCATCAAGGCTCACCTTACCATACCTAATACGAGAGAACGAAGAGAACACTCGTGGTATGAAGCAACTCAAAACCCCGTGGCAAAGTGTTGGCGCAAAGGGTGTTGTGGCATTGGCATCGAAATTGTCCTTGTCATTACTACCACCACAAACCAGCTTCTTTAAATTACAGGTAGATGAGTCTCAATTAGGAGAAGACTTTGGTCCAGGAGTTAAATCAGAAATTGACCTATCCTTTGCAAAGATAGAGCGCACTATCCTTGAAGCTATTGCTGCTTCAGATGATCGTGTAGTAATACACCAAGCACTGCAGCACTTAGTTGTAGGTGGTAATGCTTTAGTCTTTATGGGTAGAGCAGGTCTGAAATTATTCCCGCTTAATCGCTACGTCATAGAACGTGATGGCAACGGCCAAGTGATTGAAATAGTCACGAAAGAAAGGATTAATAAAAAGTTATTATTAGGACAGGTTCCAGAAGGCTGGGATGAAGACCCTGATGTTAACGATCCTAACGATGGAAGCAAAGAAGAGTGTGATGTTTACACACATGTAACCAGAGAAAACAATAGGTTCATATGGCACCAAGAGGTGTATGATAAAATACTTCCAAAGTCTGTAAGTAAAGCACCAGTTGATGCTACACCATGGTTACCACTACGTTTTAATACAGTAGACGGAGAACCATACGGAAGAGGAAGAGTCGGTCAATTTATAGGAGATCTTAAGTCTTTAGAGGCACTCTCTCAGGCACTCGTGGAAGGCTCTGCAGCAGCAGCTAAAGTTGTTTTTGTAGTATCACCATCGAGCACTACTAAACCAGCCACGCTAGCCAAAGCAGGCAACGGAGCGATCGTTCAAGGTAGACCAGATGACATCGGTGTTGTCCAAGTAGGCAAGACTGCTGACTTCCGAACCGCCTATGAGTTGATGAACCAACTAGAGAAACGTTTAGGTGAAGCATTCTTAATTCTGAATGTACGTCAAAGCGAACGTACTACAGCAGAAGAAGTTAGAATGACACAGATGGAACTAGAACAACAGTTAGGAGGACTCTTCGGATTACTCACAATTGAATTCTTAGTACCATACTTAAATCGTAAGTTAGTTGTGTTCCAAAAGACAGGTGAGATACCACGTATCCCTAAAGATATCGTTAAGCCTACCATTGTTGCAGGTATTAATTCCCTAGGAAGAGGCCAAGATGTACAAGCACTTGGTGAGTTCTTAACTACTATTGCTCAGACTATGGGACCAGAAGCCATAGAACAATATATTAATGCTGAAGAAGTAGTTAAACGATTAGCTGCTGCCCAAGGTATTGATGTTCTTAATCTCGTTAAGAGTATGGAGCAACGTCAGCAGGAGCAACAGCAACAAATGCAACAAGCTGAGCAGATGGAGATGACTAAACAAGCAGGTCAGATTGCATCTTCTCCAATGATGGATCCTTCTAAGAATCCTGAATTACTTCAAGAGGGAGCCCCTCCTCCAGCACCACCTAGTGATGCACCACAACCACCTATATAAATTATGGCAGAGACATTAACAATTGATCCAACACCTGTTGCAGAGGTAGCAGGTGAAGTAGAAGGAGTACAATTATCCCCTGATGAACAGGACTCTCTAGAACTTGGTGAGAAGATACAAGAACAAGAGTCTACTCTCCTCGCTGGTAAGTACAAAAATGCTGAAGAACTAGAGAGTGCCTACATTGCATTACAAAAAAAGCTGGGAGATACTCCAGAAGATACTGTAGAAACACCTACAGATGAAGTAGCTGAACCTAAAACTGAAGAGAAGGAGACAGAAGAGAAGGTCGATAGAGATGACTACTCTTTCCTTGATCAGTTATGGGAGGAAGCACAAGGTGAATATAAGCCAGAAACCTTAGAGCAATTATCTAAGATGGATCCAACAGCCTTGGCTAACATGCATCTTAGTTATAGAAATAACAATGCTCCTAAAGACTTAACTGAAAATGATGTTAAAGAATTAAAAAGTCTTGTAGGAGGAGATGAAGGTTATTCCAATATGTTAAAGTGGGCTAACCAGAATCTCAATAAGGCTGAGGTTGATATGTTTGATACTGTTATGGATAGAGGTGATCCTTTAGCTGCCTTCTTTGCAGTTAATTCCTTAGCAATGAGGTATCAAGATTCAATAGGTTATGAAGGAAAAATGTTAACAGGATCAGCACCAACAGATGATAGGAGTACCTATCGTAGTCAGCAAGAGGTTGTTCAAGCGATGAGCGACCCTAGATATGATAACGATCCTGCATATAGACAGGACGTAATGAAAAAATTAGAACGCTCTGAACTACAATTCTAAATGACAACACTTACAGCACCAAATAAATCCCCACTTCAAGGGTGGGATGAGTTTTGTGACTGGGTTACTAGCACCGACAACCGCCTCTACGTGGGGTGGTTCGGTGTCCTTATGATACCCGCACTCTTAACTGCAGCAACCTGTTTTATAATAGCGTTTATAGCTGCACCTCCCGTCGATATTGACGGCATTCGTGAACCAGTCGCAGGCTCTTTACTTTATGGAAACAACATCATTTCAGGAGCGGTCGTACCGAGCTCCAACGCAATCGGTATGCACTTCTATCCCATCTGGGAAGCGGCAACAATTGATGAGTGGCTCTACAATGGTGGACCATATCAACTCATCATCATGCACTTCCTCATTGGTATCGCAGCTTACATGGGACGCCAATGGGAACTTAGTTACAGATTAGGGATGAGACCATGGATAGCAGTAGCTTATTCCGCACCAGTATCTGCAGCATTTGCTGTGTTTTTAGTGTACCCATTTGGTCAGGGGAGTTTCTCTGATGGTATGCCTCTTGGTATTTCCGGTACTTTCAATTTTATGTTCGTCTTTCAAGCCGAGCATAATATCCTCATGCATCCATTCCATATGCTTGGTGTTATTGGGATGTTCGGGGGAGCTTTATTCGCTGCTATGCACGGAAGTCTCGTTACTTCCTCGATCGTTAAAGAGACAACTGATATTGAGTCACAGAATTACGGTTATAAATTTGGCCAAGAGGAGGAGACGTATAACATCGTCGCTGCTCATGGCTACTTCGGAAGGTTGATTTTCCAATATGCTAGCTTTAATAATTCTCGTTCTCTTCATTTTTTCCTTGCTGTTTTCCCAGTCGTTTGCATATGGTTTACCTCTATGGGAGTCTCAACCATGGCATTCAATCTCAACGGGTTTAACTTCAACCAGTCTATACTCGACTCTTCAGGAAAAGTTGTGCCAACTTGGGCTGACGTGCTCAACCGTGCCAACCTAGGCATGGAAGTGATGCATGAAAGGAACGCACATAACTTCCCACTAGATTTAGCATAATATATTGGCGGCTCGGATCGAACCAGTAGAAGCCAACTCACGCCACGTCCGTTCATCCCTTCGGGGGACGCATGAAACCACATCATGGAACGGGGGTGTGGTACTGGAGTATTACAATGACTGTAAAACTAAGGTATCGTGGTGTTGAGTACACAAAAACTACCAAGTAATTAACTTAACATGAAAAAAATTGCACTTGCCCTAGCGGCATCTCTCGCTTCTGCACCTGCAATGGCTGGCGTTTATGTAAACGTTGAGTCTAACGCATCTTATACAGGCACTGATTATACTTCCCGTACGACTGACTTTCACGTTGGATACGAAGGAGACGTAGGTGACCTCGGATACTACATTCAAGGTGGGCCTGCCATCACCGGAGCAGACGGCGTAGATGGTACCAATGAATTCTCAGGTAAGCTCGGAGCTAACGTAGCTGCATCTGAGAAACTAGATGTGTATGGTGAAGTATCATTCATTACTGATGAAGATGCTGATAACGTATACGGCACCAAACTAGGTGTCAAATATAACTTCTAAATGAAGTTTAATGAATTATGGTTAGGAGTCTTCGGGCTCCTTTCCATTTTTATTTTAATAGAGGGTCTACACATGTATGAACATGAGCACTGTAGATCCTGTCCGCCATGCCAATTGGAGGAATACTAATGGCACAACAAAGTACTGTTGGAATGAGAGCCGGTCCATCTGCTTATTCACTAGATAGCAGAGACGACAGGCATGTCGATACCAGCCCAAGTGATCTACAACCACCTGGAGTTGATGAAGAAAAAGAACCCCAATCATTAGAGGAAGCTCTAACAGGTTGAACCGGGGGAGAGGCACCTCAGAGTCGGACCTCTCTTTCATTGGCTTTGGCCCGATACGTCGGATACCCTTAGCCGTCTAGACGGTGGGAAAGACCACAACGATTACAAATAGCGCAAAAAATTTCAGCTGAGAACGTACATATAAAAAATTAATTATAGAAAATGGCTGTTTCACAACAGAATTCAACCACCACTACCAATCTTACCTGGAGTGGTGCCGATAATGGCGCAGCAACAACAACTGCTGCTCGCCGTGCTTTATATTTGAAGCTATTTTCTGGAGAATTGTTTAAAGGATTCCAACGCAATACAATTGCAAGGGATCTAATCACAAAACGTACCCTAACTAATGGACGCTCATTGCAGTTCATCTTCACAGGTCGTACGAAGAGTGAGTTCCATGTTCCAGGAAACAGTATACTGGGTAACACTGACGGTGCGCCCCCAGTAGCAGAGGTTACCATCGAGTGTGATGACCTCTTGATCTCCTCAGCGTTCGTTTACGAATTAGATGAGACACTTGCGCACTACGATTTGAGGGGAGAAATTTCCCGTAAGATTGGTTACGCTCTAGCAGAGAACTACGACCGTAGAATCTTCCGTGCTGTAACTAAAGCAGCTCGTTCGGCTGGCCCAATCACGAAGGCAAACTTCGTAGAACCAGGTGGAACACAGATTCAAGTCGGATCTGCTACCAACAGTGGTGCCGAAGCCTTCGATGCAGGCAAGCTCGTGACAGCATTCTATGATGCTGCGGCAGCTTTAGATGAGAAGGGAGTCGGATCTGATGGACGTGTAGCTGTACTATCACCAAGACAGTACTACTCATTGATTAATGATGTATCGTCTGGTGTAATTTCTAACGGACTCATTAACCGTGATGTACAAGGCACAGCCTTGCAGTCAGGCCAGGGAGTTGTAGAGATTGCTGGTATCAAAGTCTACAAGTCGATGAACATTCCGTTCTTCGGTAAGTTTGGTACTAAGTATGGTACTGCATCTGCCACTGCTCCTGGTACAACTGATCCTGGTAACACAGGTTCATTTGTTGGTGAGTCAATGGGAGACCAGCAAGAAATTGATAAGCCAACAGCTAATGCAAGTGCAAACGAAGGACAAAGAACCGTTAACGATTACGGTGAAGAGTCCAAGTTTGACCATAGCTGTGGTTTGATCTTCCAGAAAGAAGCCGTTGGTTGTGTAGAGGCAATCGGACCTCAAGTTCAAGTAACTTCAGGTGATGTATCCGTGATTTATCAGGGAGATGTCATTCTAGGACGCTTGGCTATGGGAGCAAAACCTCTTAACCCAGCTGCTGCTGTAGAATTAGTTTGTGGTAAGGCTGCCCTATCCGGCAACAACGCTGCATTCTAACTATATATTTATTCACATAAGGGGGGTTCTCACGACCCCCTTTTTTTTATTCACAAAAATTTATACCTATGCCTTTTCCAACCACTAACGCTACACAGGAGCTACCTGCCATAAACCAGATCTTGGCGTCATGTGGTCAGGCACCTGTCACCACCCTCGATCAAACCAACCCGGAAGTTGCGATTGCTTATGAAACCTTGCTCCAAGTTTCACGAGAAGTACAGGGTGAAGGATGGACTTTTAATAAAGAAGTTCACTATTCACTAAAACCTAATGTAGATGAATATATTTTAATACCAAATAATGTACTACAAATAACACTCACAGATAATTCAGCAAATCATGATCACGATGGAGTACGTAGATCTGGTCAATACACTCGTAAGGCTAAGAGTTTTAATATCACTAATAATGGAGGAGGTGGAGGTACCGATGGCACACTAACTGGTATCGCTACTTCAAATAATAATGCTGGTAGTGGCCTTACAGTTATCCTAACAATTAAAAATAATGTCGTCACTAAAATACAACCAGATGTTGTTGGATTAAATTATGTAAAAGGTGATATCATTACTATCGATAAAGCACTATCTGGAACTACTGTTAACGTAGTTGCTACGATATCAGAAACTAGTCCTGTAACAGCACCAATGTTATATGACAGATACAACCATACATATAAATGGGGTACTGATAGTATTGATGTAGATATTACTTGGTTGTATGACTGGGTAGATATACCTGGACCTATTCAAGATTTTATCACAGCTAGAGCAGCGACTCTTGTGTCTAGTAGAATCGTAGGTGACCCAAATCAATACCAAGCTTTACAACAACATGAAGCTTATACTCGTACTATAGCTGTAGAGTATGAGACTAACCAAGGTGAGTATACATTCTTTGGAACACCCCCAGGGCAATTAGATTCTTACACTAGCTATAAACCTTACCAAGTTCTTCAAAGATAATGCCAGCAGTAACTCAACGAATTGACAACTATCTTGGTGGAGTATCTAAACAATCAGACGATAAAAAAATCCCCGGTCAAGTACGTGAGTGTCTTAACGCTTATCCTGATCCAACATTTGGATTAACAAAACGACCTGGTTTTAAATGGATTAAAAATTTAGGTACTGGAACCACATATGATTCATCTAAATGGTTTTATATAGCCAGAGATGATGATGAGAAATATGTAGGATGTATTACTCCTGCAACTAGACCAACTGTAACTGTTACTGGAAACGGTACGAGTGGTGCTAAAAATAAATATAACCTTGCTACTACAACTAGTGGTTCAGGTTCAGGTATGACCGTGAACCTTACTGCTGTTGGTGGTGTAGTCACTGCAATAGCAATGAACTTACCAGGCACAGGTTATGCAGCAAATGATACTATTACTGTTGCAGCAGCGACAGCAGGTACAGGAGCAAATGTTACCGGTACACTATCAAGTGCAGTTACTTTAGGAGATATAGATATATGGAATGCTCAAACAGGTGCAGTTTGCGATGTTACTTATGGCACAACTACAGACCGAAGATATCTAACATCAACTCGTAAAAATTACGATGTACTTACTGTACAAGATACCACTATAATAACAAATAAATTAGTATCAACTGCTACTATAGCTGACCCTACTTTTGTCAGTAAAACTCGAGCTACTTTAGTATTAAGTGGAGCTGCTATTGCAACTGAAACTTATACAGTTACAATTAACGGTTCAGCTACTACAATTACTGTACAAACTAATGATGATTACGATGATATTCTTGGAGATTTAAAAACTGCAATAGATGCACTTAGTGTAACAGGCCTTACAGTAACTATATATAATGAGACGCTCGAACTATCACGTGTAGTAAGTGGTACCAGAACAGCTTTTACTATAAGTGCTAAAGGTGGTCCTGATAATAGTAAATTAAAGGTCTTCCAAGATCAAGTTGATAACGTATCTCAACTACCAACCCAGTCATTCCATGACCATATAGTTAAAGTTATTAATACATCATCTACTGATGATACATATTTCGCTAAATTTGTAGCAGATGATGGTGTATCAGGTACAGGTTTCTGGCAAGAAACTTTAGATCCTAGTAAATCAACCGGCTTAGAGGCTAATACTATGCCGCATGAGTTGATTAACCCAGCTTTAAATAAGTTTATATTCCGTGAAGTTACTTGGGTAGCGCGTAAAGTAGGTGATGATGATACTAACTCACACCCAAGCTTCATTGGTTTCCCAATACAACACGCATTTTTTTATAACAATAGACTCGGATTCTTATCAGAAGATAATGTATCAATGAGTCAGTCCAAAGATTTTTATAATTTTTATCATACTTCTGCACAGACAATAACGGATTCAGATCCAGTTGATTTAAGTTGTTCAACAATTCGACCAGCAGCTTTACACGCTGTGATTCCTACGACTCAGGGTTTAGTACTCTTCAGTAAGAATCAGCAGTTTATGCTTACATCTGCTAATGGAATTTTAACACCAACTACAACTACTATCCAAACTATCTCTAACTATGAAGTAGATACAGAAATTAACCCTGTTGATATGGGTAATAATCTTAATTTCTTAAGCAAGACTCCTAGCTATACTAGAATATTCGGAATGGTCACACGTGGCCAAGACGAGAACCCTCAGGTTTTAGACATTGGAAGAGTGATTAATGAGTGGATACCAGAGACAGTGGATACGTTCGTTGCTTCTCCGCAAAATCAATTCTTAGCAATGTCTGACCAGACTTCTAGAAAAATATATTTCTATCGTTTATATAATGATGGAGAAAAAAATATTGTAGAAGCATGGTTTAATTGGGAACTCCCCGGTACTGTACAAACGATTGCTGTTGATCAGGATTCGTTTTTTGCAGTTACAAAACAAGGGAACCAATTTACATTAAGTAAAGCAAGTATGAGTCAAAGTCCTCTTGACGCTATCATTGTAAATAATGATGGTCAAAAGGTTAATCCTTGTATAGATTTATATGCAAAAGCAGCTTCTGTTAAGTATCAAGGTGTAGAAACTCTTACAGTAACAGCCGGAGGAAGTGGATATTCATCTGCACCTACCGTAACTATTACTGGATCTGGTACAGGACCAGGAGCTGGTACACCAGGAAGTGGTGCAACAGCAACTGCTACAGTCTCAGGAGGCGCTGTCACAGCTCTCACGTTGACTGCAGGTGGAAGTGGTTATGAGAATGGTGCAGTTGTTTCTTTCAGTGGAGGAGGAGGTAGTAGTGCAACTGCTACAGCTTCTATATTTGAAGGTTCAAAGTGCTATATAGAATATGAAAATGATACATCATTAACACCAGTTATATTAATTGCTGGTGACGTTTCAGGTGGAAGTTACGTTGAATCAGGTTTCACTATTACTCCTGAGATAAGTTCAGACGGAGCAGGTTCTTATTTAAAAGTACCTAGTAATGATTTTTCTAGTGTTGCTGCTAATGTGTACACTGGATGGAAGTATGATCTTGATATAATTTTACCTAGAACATACTTCAGAGGTGATGAAAATATGAAACGTACAGATTTCACCGCTGCATTAACTGTATCAAGGATGAAATTTGCTTGTGGTTTGTCTGGTGTAATGGGTTTTAAACTTAAGTCTACAGGTCGACTACAAGGCTCTAGATCATATAGAGGTGATGGCTCAACTACAGACTTTAACTGGATAGAAGAAGATATATCATATGTAGATAGAGATCAAATAAAAGTAAAGGTAAATAACGTTGTGCAACAATCAACTGATTTTACATTCTTAAGTGATACATCAATTAGAATGGGTACAGCCCCAAAAGATGGGGAAACCTTATTAATATATATTGATGAGTGGTATAACTTAAATCCCACAGCTATAGCTAATACTTACTTAGCTAGTGATATAGCACTTGCGGAGCAATCAGTATTTACTATACCGATACATCAAAAAAATACTAACTTTCAACTGAGAGTGTTTAATGACTCACCATTTCCGGTATCTTTAAACTCCATGATGTGGGAAGGAAATTATTCACCACAATTCTATAGGAGGAAATAATTATGGCATGGTGGGCAGCAGGTAGTATGGTAGTCGGTATCGGTTCTTCCATACTAGGCGGAAACGCAGCCAAGAAGCAAGCTGATAAAGCAGCCAAAGCAGCTAATGAAGCCAGAGCAGCTCAGTATGGTTATGATCTTGAACGATACTTTATGGATCGTTCTAAGCTTCAGTCAGACCATGCGACGGCAGTTGAAGGAGTTTTAATTGCTCAACGTAACGATCAACGTTTAGCTAATTTTGCTGATGCTGAACGAGCAGCTAGATATAATTATGATTTACAGATAAGGAATGCTGAACAGAAATCATTAAACGAGCAATATATAAGATCAGATCAGTTATATAATGAGCAGTTAAAATTTAATTATTTATCTGAACGCGCTGCCATGGGTGGTGAGTACAGAAAATTAAAAGATATTTATACTGAAGACGCCTTCGCACGAAATGAGGCTTATATAGAATCGATAGTTCTTGAAGGTCAAGCAAGAGCTAAAGGAGGGTTTGGACGTAGTGCTGCCAAGCAGGCACAAGCTGCAAATGCAGCCGATGCTAGGGTCGATGCACAACTTGCAGAATCTATGACTAGTTCCAGACGGAATACTAGAGCAGTTTTAAAAGATATTATTAGAGATAGGAAAGGTGCTGATTTAGCTGCTTATGCACAGAAAATGCTAGATCCTGGTGTACTGCCAATGCCTATTGTACCTTATAGAACTGTACGTTCTGAGTTCCAATTACCACGAGAACTACAACGATTTGATTTTGGTCCACAACCTATTATGGGTGCAAGGGCTGTATCAAGTATTAGTTCTGGTCAAGTATGGGCTGGAGCTTTAGGCGCAGCCGCTTCTGGATTAGGAGCAATAGCTTCCTCTACGCTTAAATTCGACGGCACCCGTCGTTGATTAAAACATAACACAAATTTAAACAATGGCCACATCTCGTTATAAAAGAGGTACTACATCCACACGTGGATTCAAAGGTATCGATGCGGGGATTGCGTCTTTACATCGTTTAAAAGAAAGGGATGACCAAATCATACGTGGTATGGAAAACCTTCGCCGGTCAGCTTTAGAAGCTGGTAAAGAGGCAATCGACGATTTAAGGCACAAGCAACGCACAGAAGAGAAAAACAGAAAGGTCCAGCCAGAGTTAGATGATAAAATCTATCGAACCCAAACTCTGGCAATGGAGCGTAATGACAGAAGACGAGCACAAGATGCTAAAACTGTTATTAATAATCACCTAACAAAAGCTGAACAATATAAAGATATCAGCGAAACTATAAGTAAAGCAGCAATTCAGGGTATACCTGCTGCTGCTTCGGTTGTTGAATCAATTAGGTATAAGCAAGCAAGAGCTAACATAGCAGATCTTCGTAAGCCAAGTCAAGCAGTAAATGATTCAGTTGCTGAAATAATAGCAACTAATAACCAGGTAAATGCTAATCTAGATGCTATTGATTCTGACTCTAAAGATCCTCTAACGAACCTTAGCGCGATTCATAAGTCTTCACTGTCTAAAAACATTGCTAATGCTTATAGTTATAGAGAGGCCGCAGAAAGATTAGCAAGAGATTACCCACACTTAGTACAAGCAACTCTTGATAAGTTATATACTACTCTTGACGATCAAGGCAACCCGATATTAGATCAAACTGACTCAGAACGTATAGCAGAGCTTTTGCCTTTGATTTCAATGAGTTTACAAAATCAATATGGATTAGGTAATGCTGCTAATGGCCGATTACAATCGGTATACAGAAAACAACTTCAAGTTGAAGAACTTATATTAAAAACATCTAGGAACGAATATTTAAAACAAAAAACTAAAAGGGATTGGAACACAATTAACTCGAATTTTGAAAAAAAAGATCCGAGTACCTTGACAACTAATGATCTAAATGCATGGGCAACTGCGTTTTTAAATTGGCGTTCAAATACCCCTAACCGAAATGGACTACCTGCTGTTCAGACACCAGCTGATCTTAGGAACCATATTGAAGAGGAGCTTAAAAAGCCTGAATCATATTGGGCTAGAAATTGGCATATACTGAAAGAGAAAAAGTGGTTATTTGGCCACCCCTCTGACAGTAAAAAACCAATAACTTATGAGGAATTGATGAAATTCCGAGAAGAAGAAATAAATAAGGCGTATATTGAAAACATTAATAGAGATGCAGAGAAAGCTGCTGCCGATAAACAGGAGGTGCAAAAAGCATTATTAACAGAATTTAAACGTGAAGTAGAAAGTATTGAATACCTTAGATTAATGCCTGGTTCTCAAGAACTGGAAGCTCATCAGCAAAGTATGATCGGCCAACTTAAAAAAAACAAAGCTACTAAACAAACTATAGCGGCTGCTGAAGCAATGTTTATAACTACTTCTGGAGAAAGGCATGATGTCCCTGTACAAACTCAACAATTTCAGACAAATATAGATAACGGCCTTGTAACAAGTATATATGATATACCGGGTAATTTACTAATTGATCAGAGTTATAAACGTAAAGCTGAAGCTAGTGTTGTTTTTAATGAATTAGAACCATTTGGAGAAACAATAGAGAAAAGAATTGGGGACCTATTATTCTTTAATTTAGGCCAAGAAATTACATCTGATAATACACCTAGAAATCATCCAGCAATTCCTGAAGCTACTGCAGCCTTTACTCGAGAAGTTAGAAAAGATTTCATAGCTAATTACAACCCTGAGACAGGACTTTCGGTCATAAATCAGTATAAAGCTTCAGAAGATAAAATCTTGAGTCAACTGGAAGCCGGAACACTACCTGGTTTTATAAAAGATTCCAAGACAGGAAACATTGCGACATTTCCACAATTTGATCCAACTCACAAAGCTTATGCAGTAAAACAACGAGATCTGGAGGAAGTAACTCCTGAATATCTTACTGAAATTAGGGCTGGAAAAAGGAATCCTTTTCTTGATCAAGTTATACCAGATCATAAACTTCAAGAATTAGTCAACATAGCAGCTAGTGGCGGTATGGTAAGATATGGCGAAACTATTAATAAAGTGGCTGACGCCGCTGGAGTATTACCAAGTCATTTATTAACAGAATGGGTGAGTAGAAATCCAAACATCACAGATAAATATAATTTCCCTCCTAATGCTGTGGAATTGATACGTCAAGAAGCTAAAAATGCTGGTGTAAAATCTTATAGTTTGCATAGATTCAATAGCAGAATAAATAGAATTTCTACAGCAATCAAAGGTGTGGCAGGAATTGGTATTACTAATGGAAGTATAAGTGGGCCTGATGCTTTGCTATACACCTCTGACTCTAACCAAGCTGCTGAAGCGATGGAAGAAACTGTTAATAAAAACTATTTAAATTTAGTTCCACCAAGACTTGCCTCGCTGATTGTATCAGATCCAGACATAAAAAGAAATATTAAAGCAGATGGAAGCGTAGTTGCAGGTACAAATATCAGAGTTGTAAATGCAAAAAATGATGGCAGCGCTACTATAGTTTGGACTGATAAGAAGAATCAAAGACGTATCTATTTCCTAGATCCAGGTAGCTATGATAAGAACACTAAAAAATTCCCAGGTATTCCTGCTTTATTTCAGATGATGGATAAAGAATCACATTATGTAACAGGTACAACTGGTAATAAACGTGTTGGTAAGGTCTTAGATTACGATGATCCTAATAAAGACCCACTTGAACGAGTATTCGTACCACCTGTTAAAACAGAAGAGGATGACAAATGAATGATGACGAATTAGAAGTTAATCCGGTAGACGAAGCTAAACAGCTGAGTATGCAGGAATTGCTTATGCAGAGAGGTGTACAACCTCAGCCAGAGACAGAGGCTCAACCTTCTCAACCTCAACCATCTGCTCAACCTCAACAACCTGTACAAACAGAAGCACCTCAACAAACAGAGCAACCTGAAGAAGTACCTCAATATCAGAAAGGATTGATGGCAATGCCGTCAGAACGTGATCCTGATATGACTCATTTTCAAAACGCTATTACAGATATTGTAGATCCTTTTGGCCAGATGACGGCTGAAGATCGTCGTAATGCTAGTGAAGCAATGATGGCACCAATTATGGCCTTACCAGATTTTGGTATGGATTTAGTTGGTATGTTAGGTGCTCCAGGGGGATATTTAGATGATAAATGGGATGAAGCGACTAAATTTCAAAACCCTCATTTACAGAAAGCTAGAGGCGCTCTATCAGTTATTATACCAAGTTTAATTGGATTTGCTGGAGTTAATGCTGGAGTACAAGGTGCTAGGTTAACTGGTTTAACTAAAGGCTTAGCTACAATTGGTGGTAACGCTGCTGTTGATACAGCAATTATAGGTATAAGTGATGAAGGTGAAGAAGATAATTTAATGCGTACCCTAGCCGACTCTTTCCCTAATACATGGGGACCAACTGGTCGAATACCTATTCCAGAGAAATGGAAAACTATGGAAGGTATGACACCTGAACAAAGGAGAGAGTTGAATATGTGGGAGAATGGTTTATTCTCTATAGTAGGTGATGTACTAGGTTTCGCAATATTAGCTGGTAAACCAGTTATGAAATGGTTCCAGCCAGTGAATGATCAAGCTAAGAAATTCAAAGCTAATCAAATTTTAGATAGTGCAGACAATGAAACTTATGTATCTATTGCAAAGATTGATGAGGCACTAGCCCAGAATCCTTCTAAAGCTGAGATTAAAGTTTTAAAAGCTGAGAAAGATAGACTAGTAAAACAATTAGAAGATACTGGCGCTACTGATGCTACTGAAAATGCTTTGAATTCTCATGTTGAAAAGAATCAACTTTCACGTGAAATTCAAACAGAACAAATAGCAGCACGTAAGTTAGATGAATCTGGTGGTAATATTGCTTATGATCCTGATGTACATATCAAAGCAGCAGATGAGTCTCAATATGCTCGTCAAAGTATTGAAACAGCAAATGTTCAAAAGAACATGCTGGATGTAGCATCTAATAAAGCAGGACACTCTGCAGGTGATAACGCACACCTTATATCAGATAATATGCTGCATAAAGGTTATAGAGCTGGAGGATCATCTCGTAATGCTGTAATGGGTGTTGCAGCTATGGCTGAAGAAGCTGGTGACTGGAAGGGTATTATGAAAGGTTTTAGGTATACTAAAGCCCATATGGATGAAGCTGCCTGGCAAGTCTACCGTGATATTATCCTAGCTGGTAGTGTAGCAGATACTAAGAAACTATTCTTAAATAATGAAGACTTCGCTAAACTTGTCAAAGGTGCTGCTAAATCAGGTTCAAAAATAGAAGCAGCTAAAAGGACAGCAGTTGAGCAAAGAGCTATGGCTTTTGCACTTAGAGATTTAGTTGATAAATTTTTAGGTAGAGATATTGCCCTTTCATCTGCTAGAGTAATGGACACTCTTGGTAGAGAAGTTACTACTGCAGCTGAAGCCATGCTTAAACATGGAGAAGAAGCTGTAGATCCAACACGCAACATGACTCTTATCCTTGATAAGATGGAGTTCTTGATGCAAGAGTATGGACTTAATAAATACATCTCTGGCTGGCAACTTCAAAACGAAAACTGGATAAAACAGATAGCAGATAGCCCTAACCCTACTGAACTGATTGCAAAGTATACTAGTGATTTTGAAGCTGGCATGACCAAAAAGGCCATGGAAGCTAGACAATATCGTCAAACTTTAGAAGAAATCCAAAGAGTAGAACCTTCTTTATTAAAACCTTTTGTCGAAGTATTCTCATTAAGTAACGGTGATGTAGCTACACTCGCTGCTCTACATGAATGGGGTAGAAAGAAAGTTACATGGAAAGGTTTAATCAAGAGCCCTGATAAGACTGAATTAAATTTCATGATGAAAGGGATGAAAGCAGTTAGATTTAATAATGTTCTATCTGGATTAGCAGCTTTAAACGCCTTAAAAGGTGCTGCAGGACAGATGATAGTTAAACCTATGTCAGCAATAGCTTCTACTGGTTTGCAATCTATACTTAGGATGGATTTAGAACCTATTAGAAAAACTCTCTATTACTATAGTGGAGTCTATGAAACTAATAGACGTGCTATGGTTGATGGTTGGAACATGATTAAAAAAGTCAATCATGATCCAGAGTCTATGATTAAAGCTTTCCGTAAAGATTATATAATTAAAGATGATAAATCTTGGACTAGTTTAGATGCTTTAGCTAAGGTATGGGAGCAGCAAGGTAATACAGGAATGCTTACGCAATATAACATTGCTAAAAACTTACATGATATGAGTAAGGCTAGGTGGATGCGTTATGGTATGACAGCTATGACTGGCATTGACCAGTATACAAATACTATGGGTAAGACTTATGTTAGCCGTTATAGAGCTTTAAATGAAGTTTATAGTAAGCATGGTTTCACACGTCCTGATTTACTTAAAAAAGCAGAGAAGAAACACGCTTTAGCAATGGTCGGTGCTGATGGAACTATCACTGATGATGCTTTAAAAGCATGGTCCGGTGAAGTTGCACTGAACCTTGATGATGAAATAGCAACAAACATTAATAAGTTTACTACTGAATTCCCTATAGCCACTGGTTTATTTATGTTCCCTAGAACAGGAATGAACTGGGTAAAAAATGCATCTTCTTATATACCATTTACAGATAAAGTTATACCTGGTATCGGTAAGTATAATAAGATACTTAGTGCAGGTGATGATCCTAAATTAATATCAGAAGCTTTAGGACTACATGGTATTAATATGGATACAACTCCTGATGCTATGCTTATTTATAAGATGCTTCAAGAGGAATACAGAGCTAGACATATTTGGTCTTCAATGTTAGTAGGATCCTTATGGGGATACGCTGTAACTGGTAATGTACGCGGTAATGGTAGTTATAACCATTCTCAACGTAAGAAGGAGAGAGATCAATTTAATTACGAACCTAAAACTATTAGAGTACCAGGAACTAATAAATGGGTTAGTTTCAAAGGTATACCTGGTGTAGATCCTATACTAAGTATATTAGGTGATATGGGTTACTATATGAATGATATATCTCAACCTGCTTTAGAAGACTGGCATCGTAAATTAGCTTGGACTGTTTCCGCTACCTTCCTAAATGAAACTCCATTAGCAGGTTTAGAACCTTTAGTTGCTCTTGGTAATGGTGATATGACTTGGTTCAGTCGTTATGTAGCTAATGAAGCTAGAAGTTATATACCTTTATCTGGTGCTCAAGGCGTCATAGCTAATGGTATTGATTCAGCCCAAAAAGATATCCATGACGATATACGTAAATATATACAAAATAGGATACCTATTGCAAAGAGTTTCCTACCAAATCATATTGATATTTGGACTGGTAAACCATTAAATGATATTAATAATCCATTACTAAAAGGACTTAACGCACTAAATCCTTTTAAAGTTAGTGATGGTGGTGAACCTTGGAGAATCTGGCTACATGAAACCGGTTGGTCTGGTACAAATTTACTTAGAAGAGATTCCACTGGTAACTATGAATACAGTGCAGAAGAAAGGGAATTAATAAATACTTATATTGGTGATCAGCAACTTTGGAAGCAAGTTGAAAAGTTGATGAAAAATCCAAGATGGCAAAAAGAGTTAGCTGCAATAAGAAAACTACGTTGGAGTGGTAAATCTTATACTAGAGTTCAAATAGAAGAATCCAAACTGCCTTTATATCAAGTATTAAATAAAATAGTAAGAAATGGTTTAAAAAAAGCAGAAGCTAGAATGCAACAGGAAAATCCTGCAATATATGCATCAATGCAGAATCAACGTAGAATTAACGATGCCTTGAGGAAAGGTAAAGTTAACGAAGCTGTTGAAATGGCAGATAAAGACGAATCACAATTTAAAAAAATCGAAGGCGTACTACAATACAATTCTCCTAACAAATAGTTATGGCTACAACTCAAGACGACTACATAGGTAATGGTTCTAAAACGAATTATACCTTTACATTTGAATATTTAAAAGAGACTGACGTTAAAGTTCAGCTCGACGCCGCCGACCACTTTGATTGGCATCTTGCCAACGCAACAACTGTAGCATTCGATACAGCACCTGAATCGAATGTCAAGATAAAAATATATCGTGAAACAGATACTGATACAGCTCCTGGTACTTTTTACGCAGGATCTGCAATCAAATCTGAAGATTTAAACGATAACTTCACACAATCCCTATACGCTTCTCAAGAAATTAATGCTCGTTACTTGAGTAACTTAGGCGGTACAATGACAGGCGACCTTACCATGGGTGAGGATGCTGATGTTGTATTTGAAGGTGCTACTGATAACACTTATGAGACTACTCTTACTGTTGCTGATCCTACAGCTGACCGTATTATTACCTTACCTAACGTTACAGGTACGGTAATAACGACTGGTGATACAGGTACAGTTACACATACTATGTTAGCAGCTGACTGTATAGATGGTGATAATATCCAAAATGATGTTATTAACTCTGAACACTATGCAGCAGATTCTATAGATACAGAGCACTATGCCGCTAACTCTGTAGACTCAACAGCTTTAGCAGCTGATGCTGTAACAGGAGCTCAATTAGCAGATAATTCTGTAGACTCTGAGCACTATGTAGATGGATCTATAGACACAGTTCATATAGGTGATGCACAGATTAATACATCTAAAATAGCAGGCGATGCTATTATTACTCCTCATATCCAAGATCAGAACATTACTACAGATAAAATAGCTGATCAAAATATTACCACTGCTAAATTAGCAGATACTCAAGTAACTCTTGATAAAATAGAAAACGTTGCAGATGGAAAGATTATTGTAGGTAATGGTTCTAACAGACCAACTGCAGTAGCAGTATCTGGTGACGTTACTATTGCTAATACTGGTGCAGTTACCATTGCAGCTGGTGCTATTGAAAATGGCATGATGGCTAACAATTCTGTAGCTTCTGGTAATATAGTTAACGGTACAATTGTTGATACAGATATCAATTCTAGTGCAGCTATTTCACAAAGTAAGGTTGCGCTTGACGCGGAACTTGTTACTCTTGCTGGAATGCCTGGCGCTACTGCTAGTATTCTTGCCAGTGCTACCGCACTTACTTCTACTACTGCCGAGCTTAACTTGCTTGATGGCAAGAGCGTTGTCACATCGGTTAGCGGAAGTTCTACTGACGTACAGTTACCGACTGCAAAAGCCGTTAACGATCAGATAGTTGCAATTGTACAAGATATAGGTGGATTTTATCCTATTGATGATGAACTTAAATTCCCCAACACTAACCCTGATCCTAATGATGACGCTGGTACTATTGTTTCCATTGCAGACGCTGGCGGTATTGTTGTTAATGGTTCAGGTGTCAGTACAACTGGTAGAACACTTGGTGGAGCTACTGTCACAATTAACGGGATCGACTCAACCCTCAACAATACTACCATAGCAGCTGGTAAAGGTATGCTGGTACAGACAACTAGTACCTTAAATACCTATACTTATCATAGACTAGTAGTAGATGAAGCTGGTGTAGCTAGTGCTCAGAGTCTTGTAACTGATTTCAATCAGAGATATCAAGTTGCTGGAAGTGAACCAAGCAACCAACCTGATGGAACTAATTTAGCTGAAGGTGATCTTTGGTTTGATACAGGTTCTGATAAGATGAAAGTCTATGATGGATCTAATTATGCTGAAGTTACATCCGTTGGAGATTATAAACTATTAACAGTCGTACCTGCAGGCGCAAGCTCTGGTACTCCAGACTATGCTAATACAGAATTTGACTTAAGAGACGGTGGTAGTGCAGCAAGTGTTACATCCGTAGGACAGTTACTAATAAGTGTCAACGGTGTCTTACAGAAACCAAACGCAGGTACTTCAATAGCTGGTTCAGCTGAAGGATTCTGTTTAGCAGATAGTAATACTATTAAATTTGCTACAGCCCCTGGTTCAGGAGCTAGTGTATTTGTAACCCTTATTGGTTCAGCTACAACAGTTAATGTACCTGCTACTAACAGTGTAGCCGAAGCAACAATACAAACAAACGTAGTTAGTGAAGAGAAACTTAAAGTAAGTAACTCACCAACTAATGGTTATTTCCTACAAGCTCAGTCTGGTAACTCAGGTGGTCTAACTTGGGCAGAAGCTGATACAACTACAATACCTGTTGCAGATGAATCAACAGATACATCATGTAATGTTGTCTTTGTTACAGCAGCTACAGGAAGCTTACCTCCTAAAACAGGTACTAATTTAACATTTAATTCTAATACTGGACAATTATCTGCTACATCTTATGCAGGTGATGGATCAGCTTTAACAGGTGTAGCTTCAACTACTGCTGATGGATGTATATACGAAAACGATCTAGCAATATCTAATGATTATACAATTGCTTCTACTAAAGGAGCACACAGTGTTGGACCTATAACGGTTGATAACTGCACTGTAACTGTAAACGGAGTTTGGGTGATTAGCTAATGGCAATTACAATTAATGGTGGTACAAATACTGTCGCAGGGTTGGCCGTTGGTGGACTACCAGACGGTACAGTAGATGCAGATACACTTGCATCAGGAGCAGTGACTAGAGCTTCAATGCCGACAGGTTCTATTCTACAAGTAGTCGCAAACACAAGTGAAACACAAATAAGCAATACTAGTCAATCTAATGATTTAATAGCATGTTCAATAACTCCAACAGCTACAAGTTCAAATATACTTATCACATTTAACTTATGGATAGGTACTGATAGTAATCCTAATGGAGGCATTAAACTTACTAGAGGTGGTACTGCTATTGGGGCTACGTCAGTTCAAGCACAGAGTGCTTCAGATGCTTTCTGGTCAGCTGATGATTGGTGGTATGGTACAGATGCAAATACATTTGAATATACAATAGCTCCATTCCCTTGGACCTTCTTAGATACAGGTATTTCAACAACATCTTCCACAGAATATAAAGTGACATCTACTTGGGCTGAAATACATTATAACCGTATTCAAGATAGCGATAGTGGTGCTAAATCACGAAGCACTATAACATTATTAGAGGTAGCAGGTTAATGGCAGAAATTAAAATTAAAGCGGACTCAAATGGTGGAACCGTTTCACTAAAGGGTCCAGCTACAACAACAGGCGATGCTGCCATTCAGCTCACTCTTCCAGTGGATGATGGATCAGCTAATCAATATTTAAAAACAGACGGTAGTGGAGCTTTGTCTTGGGCTACTGTAGTAGGAGGTATAACCAGTGATGGATCTAATAACACTTCAGGTGGTACAGGTCCACTTGCTAATGTAACTACAGGTTCTGGTCTTACTGCATTTGGAAAGGACGCTATGCCAGCGTATACAGATGCAGTAAACTCAGTAGGAATAGGATTTAATGCTTTAAAAGTTGCTAATGCTTCTGGAGCAGTTGCTATTGGTAAAGATGCAGGATTAGCAGATACAACAGGACAGATAACAGCAATTGGTGAAAAAGCATTAGCTGCAAATACAACTGCTCATAATAATACTGCAGTAGGTGCAGAAGCGTTAGAAGCAAATGTTGATTCCCATTCTCTAACAGCTGTAGGTTTTAGAGCTTTAGAAAAGGTTGGTCCATCATCCTCTGGATCTGCTCATGAAAATACAGCAATTGGTAAATATGCTGGTAGAGATCTACTAACAGGTTGGAACTCAACATTTCTAGGAAATGATGCACAAGGTTCTAGTACATCAGCTTCTAACCAAATAACATTAGGAAACAGTTCTGTTAATAGCCTTAGATGTAATGAAACATCTATTGCCTCATTATCTGACCAAAGAGATAAAACAGATATTGTTAACTTACCAGCTGGTTTAAACTTTGTTAAGTCTCTTAGACCAGTTAAGTTTAAGTGGGCGAGAAGAGATCCTAATGATAATGATAATGATGGTAAGATTAGAGCAGGGTTCCTTGCACAAGAATTAGTAACTGCAATGGGTTCTGATTCTACTTATTTAGATTTGATCATGGATGATAATCCAGATAAATTAGAAGCAAAAATAGGTAATCTAGTACCTGTTCTTGTTCAAGCTATTAAAGAATTAGAAGCACGTGTAGCAACTCTGGAGGCTGGATAATGGCAAAAGTAATAACAACTGAGTTACAACACTCAGGAGCATCTGGAGCTAATATAACTCTGGATAGTTCTAAGAATGTAACTTGTGAGAACAACCTAACGGTAGATGGTACTGCCACACTTACGGGCGCTGTAACCCTACCTAACGATACTGTAACAACTGCTAAGATTAACAATGGTGCTGTTACAGGACCAAAGCTAGCTGATGGAATGGTCGTCACTAATAAAGAGTGGCATCAGAAGTCTTGGAGTACACATACAGGTGATACAAACTGGCATGGTAATGTATTTGTTAATACACAATGTAAAATTACACCTACCTCTGCTACTAATAAAATATTAGTAATGGGATGTGGTTTATTACAAGTTGATAATAATAACGCTAGTGTTACTCAAACAGGAGTTGACTACAAAATAGAACGTATAGTTTCAGGTGAGTCCGATGTTGAATGTTGGATTGGTTCTGAATATATAGTACAACCAGAATCCAGTGGAAATGATTGGATTTATGCTAAGACTTTCAATTTTTCTTTTGTCGATGATCCTGGTACAACCAGTGAAATTGAGTATAAAGTTTCAACTAAAGCTTATAACAGTACTGATACAGTAAACATTGGTACAGCAAATTACCATAAAGGAATTACATTTTTGGAGCTGAAGAACTCATGACCTTAGAAAAACGCTGGAAAGCAGAGGCTATTAAGAGCCTTAAACCAGGTAATGCTTGGTTCTTAAACGACAACGATGTCCTAGAATGGATGGCATCTAATAGTGATGCAGCTCCTACTACTTCAGAAATCAATGCAGAAGCTGCAAGACTGGAGGGATTAGGATAATGGCAATAACACAAATACCAGAAGTAGGGCTTAAGGTCAGTAATGCTCCTTTCGATGGTAAATTTTTACAATACAAAGATAGTACTGACAAACTGACCTGGACTTCTGTAGGTGGTACTGAAAGTATAAACTTTAACGATGATGTAAGTATTCAGTTCGGTACTAACTATGATGGGCTTATCCGTTATTACAATAGTGGATTAGATTCATGGAGTGGTGGTCAAGCAGGAGCTCAATGGGTTTTCTCTACTATAAGTCCTGGAACTGATACAACTCCGATTAGGTTTTATACTAAATCAGTTGTAGGTGGTAGCGCTGTTTATAGTCAATATGCAGTGATGAGTCCTACAAATAAAGATGTAGCTCTCTTCTATAATGGCAACCAGAAATTTATAACAACTAATACTGGCATAGGAGTAACAGGAGAAGTATCCTCGGTTGGCGCAACAGATTTAACATTAAATACGAATGCTGGAACTAATTCAGGAAGTATTGTTATAACTGATGCAGCAGATGGTGATATAACTCTTACTCCTAATGGTACTGGAGACGTTGTAATTGATGGTCTTAAGTACCCACAAGCTGCTGGTTCAGCCGGTCAATTTTTAAGGACTAATGCTTCTGATACTACGCAACTTGAATGGGCTACTGTATCGACTTCAGTTACTACTACATCAGGTACAGACAACTTTACTGTAGCTGACGGTAACCTAGTCATAGCAACATCTGGTCATGGTATTGACTTTGGTGCTACTGCTAATAGTGGCGGAACAATGGGTTCTGAGCTTCTTGACGATTATGAACATGGAACATTTACGCCTACACTGTTTTTAGGTAATACAGAAGCAGGTTATGTTTCTGCTGACACAGAAGGTCATTATGTAAAAATAGGTAAGCTTGTCTGGGTAAACGCTCAGATTAATGTTAATACTCAAAATAGTGGTACTGGTGCTCTTAATATAAGAGGGTTCCCATATGATCAAGACACTACAAACAGCCAAAGAGGTGGTGGCTATATCACACAATGGTGGGGACAGCCAAGTGGTTGGACAAACCAAAACATCCATATCAGCATGGATACTAATAGCAAAGCTTATTTTAGATTCTATAACGGATCATATATGGCTGATATAAATGGAAACCACTTAGATGATGCATACAATTTCCATTACGTAATAACTTATTTCGCAGCATAATGGCACTTACTAAAACAACAGAGGACGACAAGATCGAAGTTGTCGGTCAATACAAATCCATACAGATCAGAACAGCTACTGTCATTAAAGAAGACGGTAAAGAGTTAAGTAGATCATTTAGTAGAAGATCTCTTTCTCCTGGAGATATAGATGATTCAGATAATTATACTCAAACGAATGTTAGTTCTGAATCTGATGAAATCAAAGGAATAGCAAATACTGTATGGACTTCAACAGTACATGATTCATATAAAGCATTTTTAATTGCTAGTAAACCTCCAAGCGGCTGATGTCCATCAACCTCCCACGCCCTAACCTACCCAAAGGTTTATACATCCCTCAGATGTACCTAAAACAGCCTACAGCGGATGTTCCGGCCTATAAGCCTATGTTCATCCCTCCAGCTGATTTAGAGCGTCCTGAGGAGACACAGGCGGAGGAGAAGGAAACAACAGAAACACCCGAACCGCCAAAGCTTAAGATACCGGTCATCGACATACAGATGCCACTACCTGAAACAGCGGTAGTGGTAACTGCAGTAACAACAGCTGTTATTGCAGTAGCAACTACAACTGTTACTCAATCTTTATTTGAACCTATTAAAAAGAAAGTTCAGAAACAACTACAAGCCAAAGTTAATAAATGGAAGGAACAGCGGAAGAAAAAAAAGGAATCCTCGGAAAGCTGAAAGATGCTGCAGAGGATCAAGAACACCAAATCCAGATCCTTGGAACATTCGTCAGACTTGGCGTTGTGGTTTGGTCTGGCTTTATTATAACTATGAACTATGTTGAGTTACCCATGATAAAGAAAGCTGGGAACTCAGATATCACGTTCGTTGCTTCGGTGTTTACTGGAGCATTAGCCACTTTTGGCTTGACCACTGGTAATAGTAAAGACAAAGGTAAACCTATAAACTGCCCTATGGCAACTAAAAAGAAGGAAGAATGAGAAAATGGCTTTTCCTCTTCCTACTGTTATCCCCCTCGGTAGCAAGAGCGGAGTTAGTCACTCCCCAGTTCACACAAGGAAGTATGAACTCAACGACTACTACGACTCAGGAGATCGTGGAGGATATCACCATCACGACTTATGGGTCTGCATTAAACAAATGGTCTGGGGACAATATAACAGCCAGCGGAGCTCTAGGAGCTTCCGGCACATCGTACACCATGACCACAGCTGGCAGCGACTTCTCACTAGAAATAGTAACAAGAGCAGCCAGTCAGGTACTGGAAGTAACAGAGATAGAAAGAGAAATCGACACTACCTCTACTACGGTATCATTATCAGTATTCTCGCAATAGGAACCCCAAGTTATGCTAGTGAGGGAGAAACCAACAATACTTCAAACCCTGTGGCAGCGGCTACAGGAAACGTTACAAATCAAGCCGTCCAGTTCCAGAATAATGGAGCCCCTTCGCGTCAGATCATCGGCCCGAACATAAGCTGTAACGGAGCTACAATGACGTTCAGCCCATTTTATATGGGCAATCATACCACTCCTTATGATATTCATGATGAGTTAGGTATGCGTCAACAAGGCTACACTGTAGCTGAGAACTGGGGTGGCCAGATTAATTTCATGGTACCCCTTGACGGTTCTCTAGTCGAACGTTGCAAGGCTGCAGCTAGTAGACAGATAGAGAAGATGAAGCTTGATTATGAGTTAGTTAGGATTAAGAATTGCGCAGAATTACAGCAGAAAGGATTTATGATACGTCCGAATACACGTGTATATCATATGTGTTCAGATGTCATACCTATAGCTGCATTTAAAAAACAAGTTGCTGCAGCGCAAGCTAAAGCACTACCCCCACCGCCACCTAAACCATGGTGGCATAAACTTAACCCCCTTAAAAAATAA
>VTLG01013052.1_pt1 | contig 27431 bp, 40 predicted proteins | sample 4694571 | NCBI WGS metagenome assembly VTLG01 (sample SAMN12604809, study PRJNA352737) | marine metagenome | biome: ENVO:00000447; feature: ENVO:00000209|ENVO:00000569|ENVO:01000036; material: ENVO:00002151; isolation source: viral sequences binned using virsorter ...
TTAAAGTATTTGCATATCCAGCTACAATTCCATCACCAGCAGTCCAACCTACGGCTGTATTATATCCAGTATCATTATTTTGAGAGCCTAATGCTTGATGACCTACAGCAGTTGAAGCTGAACCCGCATCTTCTGCATCTAATGCTTCATACCCTACGGCAGTATTCCCAGAACCAGATGTGAGAGCGCTTAAAGCTTTATAACCAACCGCTACAGCTCCATCAGCTCCTGAAGCCATAACAGCACCAGCAGCATTAGACCCAATAATTACTGCCTTATCTACGTTAGTTGTTGAATCACCAGCATTTAAACCTATAAATACATTTTCATCACCAGTTGTAAGAGCTTCACCTGCTTCTGCTCCAAGAACAGTATTGTAAGCTCCATCGGTAATAGCAGTTAATGAAAGATGTCCTACTGCTGTATTATTAGCATCTGCCCCAGAAGCTCCTTTACCAGACTTAAAACCTATATATGTATTATATCCTCCTGTTGTAACTTTTCCAGCCTCAAATCCTAACGCTGTATTGCCATCTACAGCTACCATAGTTGAAAGAGCTGAATGACCAACCGCAGTAACATTGTCTATTCCATCTAATAACTTAGCTGCTTCAAATCCAATAGCAACACCATAATTCTCACTTGTATTAGCAGTGGCATACGCTCCTGAGCCTACAACTACATTTTCTTTGCCAGTAGTTAGTGATACAGCAGCTCCAGAACCTATAATCACATTATCATCACCTGTGGTTGCTGCTGTTAATGCGTTATAACCAATAGCGACATTATCTGAGGCATCATTCATAGCTCCAGTCATAGTAGCATTACCAATAGCTACATTCTTTTGAGAAAGAGTACCTGTCCAGCTTCCACCGCCAGAGTTATGCCCAATAAATACATTTTCAGTAGCGGCTAATGAACTAACGCCATCCATCGCCCAATTACCAATTGCAATATTCTTATCAGAACCATCAGTTGTACTTAATGCTCCCATAGCTGCATTTCCAATAGCAATATTGTTATCACCTTGTGTTAAAGCATCTCCAGCCTGCATACCAATAAAAGTATTATTAGCACCAGTAGTCAGAGCATATCCAGACTCTGCTCCTAAAATAGTATTATTGTCACCCTCAGTCAATGAAGCTAAAGCTACGTATCCGACACCTGTATTAGAAACAGCATTAGTCATATTAGCTGTTGCAACACTATGACCTATAAAAGTATTATAATTATCTCCACTTGCTAATTGGTCTCCAGCGTCAAATCCAAATACTGTATTGCTCGTTCCGCCTGCACCAGCGCAATAAGCTGAACCTCCACTACCCACAGCAAGTACAATATCATTACCAGACGTAATAGTTAAATCTGTTCCATCTCCTGATATATACTCACCGCCATCATTATCACTTAGGTAGATTTTATCTACGACAACTAAATCACCATCTGCAACTTTTAGAGCTTGAGCTCCATCAGTTCCTGTAATTATGAGACACTCTTCTGAAGCATCCCAAGTTAAATTATCTCCAGAAGTGCCACTATAAAAAATTACATCTTGACCTGATCCGTCTGAGCCTACAGTGACAGTAGAGCTAAAGGTCATAGCTGAAGATAGCGTATCTATCGCACCTTCAAAAAATGTTTCAAAATCAGAGAGAGCAACCTGAACTATGGTCCCATTGTCATTAACAATCAACCTGTCAGCTGCGGCTAGTGTTGTAGATGTCGCAGAGGTACCACCATCAAGAAGTAAGGCTTCGGCAGAGGTTACGTCAGATACAGATACATCACCATTACCATCAGAAACCAATAGACGGCTGGCTGTTAAATCAGCCATTTTACTGAATGCAATTGCGGCTGAAGAACTTACATCTGCATTTACGATTGCCCCATCGACTATCTCAGCCGATGTGACCGTTTCGTTCATTTTTGGATCATTGCCTATATAACCCACTTTTTACTCCTATGTACTTACTGCGTCAACAGTTGAAATCCAAGCATCAATTCCGTTTGCAGTACCGCATTCAGCTAAAAGTCTATCCCCACTCATAAGAATTACTTTTGAACCGCCATCGATAAGTTCTAATGAACCACCAGCTGGAACAGGGGCATCTTTGACTAGGTAATAATCATCATCACCACCGCCGTCATTGTGTTCAACATAAACATCAACCGTTACAGCTGCTGTTGTTATGTTGGCGACACGAATACCCACTACAGCGTCGTCACTATCAACCGTTCTCAATACGGTCTCTGAGTTTGATACTCTAATTCCTGCACCTTCAAAATCTTGTGCCATTTATTTTCTCCTATAATGCTACTGCCATAGCGACAGCAAAGCCTTTTGTTGCAGCTGAGTTTTCAGCCCACTTGACACCACCAGTGGCTGAGCTATCAGCTGTTAAAAGATAATCATTTGTTCCTACGGCTTTAACCCCCATGGACCCAGTTCCAGTACCTACAACTAATCCACCTTTAGCTATTGATGAGATATCTGCCTCTATTCCACCCACCTCATGCTTTAAATAGCCGTCATTCGCCGTAAATGCCGTTATAGTGGTCGGATCGGTACTATTGTCGCCTACAACTATAACTCCGTCACCTAGCACCGACATAGCCGTAATAGCGCCTGTTCCGCTACCTAATAGTATTCCACCATCTGTTAATGTACTTGCTCCTGTACCACCATCCGCTACTGCTAAATCTGTAATTCCACTAATCGCACCACCTGTAATTGTCATATTCGCAGAGGCCCACGCACCTGTTAATGTAGCTGTAGTTCCATTACCAGATATATATTCTCCTCCATCATTATCATAAATATATAATTTATCTACAACAACGAGGTCTCCATCTGCTATTTTTAATGCTTGTTGACCATCGGTACCTGTAATCGTTAGGCACTCTTCAGACGAATCCCATGTCATATTATCGCCACTTGTGCCTGAATAGAATGTTACATCTGCTCCACTTCCATCTGAACCGACTGAGAACCCACCTGTAAATGTTGATGAATCATCTGACGTAAGAGCACCAACTCTTAAATTGACATGGTCTGTTACGGTCATATTCCCAGCAGTCGTTCCATCCTCTGTAGATGATTTAATAGTTGCAAACGTATCAGCAGATTCATCCCATATGAATGCCATATTCTGCGTATTACTACTTGACCCATCTCCCCTGGTGAATACAACACCTTGGTCGTATGCACTTCCAGTGTATCCTTGAGCAAGCTTGATTAAACTGTCTCCGATTGTCAATGTACTACTAGAAACGGTCGTAGTTGTACCTGAAACGGTAAGATCGCCTGTCACAGTAAGATTGTCTGCAACGGTTACTTCCGAGGTTCCGTGTCCTATTGTGACTGCAATACCAGATGACTCTGTTGCAATCTTTAATGCTCCTGTAGAATTAGTTATATATGAATTAGATCCATCGTGATATAATTGCATATCATCAGAAGCACCAAGTTTAATATTGGCACTGTCTGGCATATCAATATGAGTTGTTGGTGAAATAACTCCTGTAACAGCTAAGGTACTGCCCATTGAGACTGCACCTGATAATGTTAATGCCCCAGCAACGGTCAATGTGGACCCATCGCTTGACATATATTCACCACCTCTATCGTAAAAATATAATTTATCTACGATTCTTACATCACCATCTAATACATCTAGTGATGTTTGACCGTTTGTTCCTGTGATATTTAGAACTTCCTCTGAGGCATCCCATGTAAGGTTATCCCCTGAAGTTCCTGAATAAAAAATTACGTCTGTTCCACTTCCGTCACTTCCAACTGTGACCGTTCCAGTTACGGCAGCATTACCAGTAACGCTTAAATTATCAGCTACTGTTGTCTCTGATGTAGTATGTCCAATTGTAACAGGGGCTCCGCTAACTGTTCCTACTTTTACTCCATGGGAGGTGTTTCCTGCTGATATTGTTATACCGCCAGCATCAGATAATAATTCTATTGAGTCAGCACCTGTACCTTGGTCAGACTGTAAATAAATAGTTTCACTTGTTCCACCATCTGCAATTAATTTAATCGATTTGGCAAGATTGGCAGTTGATTTTAATTCTACACCACCAGCATCTGAAAGGACTTCGATTGAAGAAGACCCTTCAGTTACGCTAGTCCCTTGGTCGTTAAATATTTGTATAGTTGAGGTGGTTCCACCATCAGCTGTAATATTAACAGCATTAGCAAGGTTTGCAGTTGATCGTATCCCAACTCCACCTGCGTCTGAAAGAATAGTTACAGACTCAGCTCCTTCAGTTACTGAAGTTCCCTGGTCTGAATGTATCTTTACTGTTTCTGACGTTCCAGCATTAGCACGAAGATATATAGAAGCCGCTTCATTGACAGTTGATGTAATATTAATATTACCTGTTGCATCTATAGCAAGGTCTGTTCCATCTCCTTCAATCTTCTGATTTGACGCATGACCAAATGTTAATCCTACGTTAGCAGGAATGTTTACATCGCTCGTTGCTGTTAAGGCAATGTCTGCCCCACTAGCAAGCGTTAGGTCTGTTCCGTCTGATTGAATATATTCACCACCTTCGTCGTAGAAATACATCCTACCACGAGTGTCTGAGAATCTTACAACCTCATATCCATCATATTGCTGTACTACTAAATCTTTCGAGTCATTTTTTATCTGAAAGATAACATCACTGGAAGAATGGTGAATACGGAGCATCTCATCCCCATCATCCTCATAAGCTATTCCATTACCAGCTGTCCCTGCGTCTAGCGTAATTCCACCAGCTGACTCTAAATTTATAGAGTCAATTGCAGTTCCATCAGATACAATATCTAAATCACCATCAGCGTTTGATGCTATATATAAACCAGTATCTCTGAAATATAATTTAGCATCTGAAGTTATCTGAGCTGCGGCGCTACTTAAATATAAAACAGTATCTGTAGCCTCTCCATCAGATATAACTCTTAATGTAGAATCAATTCCACTATTTGAGTTTGATACCTGAAGAAGGTCCTTGTAGGTACTCGCTATTGTTTTTCCAGTTAATGTAGCCATATTATCTTAGGTCATAGGTCCTTACAGATCTTAGCCCACCTATCTTATCCCTACGCCTTGTTCCAAATTTCACTAAAGCGTCTCTCCATTGTTTTTCATGCACCATCGCTAAATTCATTGCGACTGCTGACGCATTTGGATCTGCTGCGTTTCCTGCTCTATCTATATAAAGCTTTGACTTTACATAATCCACAATATTTGCATGCATTGCGTTGTCAATATCTGGATAATCTGTTAACTCATCCACTGTATTAGGCTCTGCATAATAATGAATTAAAACTCCATTACTTACAGCCTCATCAATAGCTTTCCAGTCACCAGCCTTAGAGTGAACACTTGAGGAGTCAGTTCCTTTGGTTGTTATTATTGCAAGTTTATCCCCTACAATAAACCAAGCTACATCATTTTCTGGATGTTTATGATTACTTGCCATTATGTTATATCCATTTTTAGTATCTCGTTATCAAGCATTCTTGGAATCTTAATATAATCCCCAGCTGAATCCATAAAATCAACTCTGAATACTTTATTAATATCTACTGAAGAACCAGTATCTGACAGGTCATACCACATTTGGTCTTCTACTGTTGTTGCTTTTGCATACTCTACTTTTGTTCTATAAAGCCCTGCCTCTAACAAGGCATCGTTTATTAAATTATATAAATAATTATCTGGCGCTTCAGGAAAAGTTTGTCTTATCCTGCTTACAATATTTTTTACAGTTAATCTTCTTACAGCCATATTATTCTAAATCTTCCCAGTTAAACTGAAGCATAGCATCCCAAGTTCCACCACCCAATAATTCAGCGGCCTCATCCCATTCGTTACCAACTAAATCAAAATCGGTCGATGTTGTTAGCCCAACTTCAGTAAAGGTTGTGCTTGCCGTTAATGAAACTTCAGTAAAGGTTGTGCTAGTTGTTAATGTTGTTGTTGTGAATGCCATTATCCTGCCATTACGATCTGCAAGCCTTTATCATAGTCAGCTTGTAATTTTGCCTGTTGCTCTTGATACCACTTATACTCAGCCATAAATTGTTGCATTTCACTGCTTAATGCGGAGATTGTCCCACTTGCAAGCTCTGTATCCTCTTGAGATTCCAATAGATTCCTTACCTTTTCATACCCCTGAGAGCTTGAACTAGAACTGGTGAATGTCCCATCTTGGTCTGAGTTTCCAGGTATTTCATCAACCATACTCGCCATTTTGTTTTGTAAGGTTTTAACAGATGCATATATAGGAACTAGATATTCAGCTTCGTCAGGAAACCTTGTTATAGCGCTGTCACCATATGCAACAGCTGGATATGCTAATGTTTGAACAGTGGCTCCAGCACTTGATGGTTCAGGAAAAATACTTAATATATTATTTACTATCCACCAAACAGGATCTGATGTTGTCCCATATATCATTTCCGCACTATCCTGAGCTCTTCCGCTCATAGATGAAGGAACTCTTCTACATGGCTGATTGATAGTACCATCGTCTCTCATCACTCCTAATACCTCAGATCCACCTAGGGTAAGGTATGTTGTGCTGTTATTCAGCGCATTTGAGGTCGAATACATCAACTTCTTATCCATTGGTAAAGCAGTAAGGATTTCCTTTGCCCCATCGGTTAAGAACTGAGTTAGTTCTGTTTGAGTTGGAGCACTACTGCCGTCAATAGATAAGCTAGTAAGCCCTTCTACCTGTGCTTCAAAAGTAGCCATTTAAAGACTATCCTAAATAAACTATAATTACTGCTACTGTGTAGGGAGCAACCTGAACAGAGGTCATACTTTGAACTGCTCCATTAGTGCTATCTAATGTTTGCCAGAAAGTATTGATTTTCTCTGCTAAAGTTCCTGTAGTACCGCTATCTTGTGTTCCGCCAGGAACTGTACCTACTATTATTTTTGTTAGCGTATTATAATCTGCCATTTTATCTCCGTTTTAACTTTTTAAAAATTTAGGATTTTGAGGGTAGCCCTTTATACGACTACCCTCCACCAATCCAAAGGTGTGTCATTACTGACTATTACTGATCAGCGAATGTTACGCCAGTGTCAGTTGCTGAAACAACAGTACCATTAACATACCAATTCACGCCATCACAGACCATCATTACATGAGTTCCTGCGATTGGTGTTAGTACACCCATCTTTGAGTTACTGTTACCATCTGAGTCTACAACTGCTGTATCGTCACCACCTCCATCGGTGTCATGTTGTACAAGACCTCCGATGAAAAAGTTAGTGTCAGACCCAGTATCGAATGTCCAATCTTGTGCATCAGCTGCTGTACCACCGTACCAAAATTCGTAATAAAGTCCATCTTCTTCAGACGGCATTGTAATTGTACAATCCGCTGTTAAATCTGGCATTACATGAATTTTGCCACTATTATCTTTCGATAAAGTAATAGCTGCTGCATCTTGAACAGATACTATGCCTTTAGATACACCACCGAAGCTTCCACTGTTAGGTTCTAATCCAGTTGATCTCATAACTTACCTCTAATTACCTTCTAGGTTATAGAGAGCATGGGATTCTGGTAAAGAAACCTCAAGACCTGCTTCAGTAAGGATCATGTCCTTACGAAGGTCTTCGTCAGCATTCTGAACATTAGTTTCAATTTGAGTGTCACGGTTAACACCATTTCCAACGAGTGGACGGTACGAAACTTTGCCCATATCGATAATTGCCATAAAACCACTTGCGATACCACGAAATAGTGGTTCCTTCACAATGTGAAGGTCGCCATGTATTGTTTCAAGACTCATTACCTTATGACCAAACGCACCTGCCCTTTGCTCCAGAGGAGCATTCAATTGGATTTGGGTTGACGCTGTTGACACATCAAGAAAACCTCCATCCCCAACTTTATTAAGTTGAGAGATAACAGGTAGACTTGCTAAACATAACTTTTCAGAAGAGCCTCCACGAGCTGGGTCAAATATTACTTCAAGATCGCTTAAGAATCTGTCGTAAGTGAGCTCAGCCGCTGTCGATGTACGATAATAAGGTGCACCAGAACTGTAGGAAAACGCTGAATCATCAGCAGTTGGATTTGCATTTTTTACAATGTGTCCAACTATACCTTCAGTATACTGGATGCTAGATACACGAGCACGCTGCCCAAAAAGCATTGCACGCTCGATATCCACTTTATGTTCACGAAGTTTAAGAGCCCAAATTCTATCCCACTCATTAGCGTATCCACGGTAACGAGTAGCGATAGCTGTATTCGACATTTCTGCTGCTGTCTTAAATATTTGAGTATAACCGAAGTCATCTTCAATATCATTTGACCATGCATCTGGTGACCCTGTTCCCTCTGCAAATGCAGTGCCAATTACTTGACACTCATCATTGTCAGCAAGAACATTATAACCACTGACGTTAGTATTTGATACATCAATAATCATACCGCTAAATGAAGAGTCTGAGCCATTATCAGTTACAGCACCATTAACTCTTACTAGAGTTTGTGCCCAACCTGCTGTACTATCAACAGTTTTAACTGAGAAGACCATACCTTTCGTTAACCAGTCAACACTTGTTGAACCAGTATCTACGGTAAATGTATATGCTGTACCTGCGCTAACAGCTGAACCACTATTCACAGCGCCATCAAGATAGAAACTTCTTGTTGTCCAGTCAATCTTAGAACGATTTTCTAAGAAACGGAAAACAGGATCATCTGTTGGTGCTTTTGCTACCTTAGAAAGATAAACAAAGAATGGAGATTCATCAGGTGCGAGCTCTGCAACTCGATCAGAAAAGTCGTATAACCGTCTTAGATCGGGTGCCTGCCCTACACCAGCACTGGTGGCTGCGGAAGTAATATCGCTAGATTTTTTTACTCCGACTGTATAAGCCATTTATATGCCTCCTTATTTGGAAAATAACCTTGCGTTATCCAAGCCTGCCAATCTTTGAAGCATTCAATACTCTGTCAAATATCTTACTGTCATCGCTGACAGTTTCTGCTGGCTGACCTTGCAATACCCCCGCTGATTGCGGAACCTTTTGCACGGCTTTTACAGCATCAATAGATGTTTGACCTTGTACTGGTGCTTGATTGACATCTTGCCATAATCTAACAAGGTTTCCTAATCCTACTGCCTCTTTTGGTTGCGCCGACCACTCTAAGAACTGAGCGACTTGATTGTCGTCCATTTTGTGCTTAGACTTCAACTCATTAACAGTAGTGTCTAGGAATTGTCTTTGTTGCGCTTCTGCCTCACGCTGTGCGAACTCACTCCGAATTTGATTAACAGCAGTCCCAACGGTCTCCTGTTCTTTCGCAACTCGGTGTTTGTACGACGGCGAATCGGGCTTATAATACGCATCCCAAGGGTTAAAGTCGTTCTCATCCAGTTGAGCTTGTTGCTCTGACCCACCACCAGGATTAACAATCTTATCCTGTAGCACTTCAACTAAATCGGGACGATTTTCGAGAAGCTCACCAATTGGTTCCAATCTTTTCAACCTATCGACCTCTGATTGAGATCTATCATACATTGATTGAAACTTTTTAGTTTCACCTTCCCAGTCTGTCCCCATGTCTGGTGCCGCCTCAACAACCTCCGCCTCTGGGGCAGTAGATTCTTGATATGGTTCCTGCTCTGCTGATGTGTCCTGTTCTACGACAGTGTTTTTGATTAACTCGGATTCATTTGACATTTTTGCTTAAACTCCTTTAAGATATCTCTACGCTTTTAGAGCTTGACTAAGGCGATCTGCTTCACGCCGTAATCTCTCTGCTTCGAGCTTTACCTTATTTTGCATTTTATTGGATTCAACCCTTCTATCTGCTTTAGAATCTGAAACAATTTCAGAAAGTTTTGCTTTGGTTTTTTCAACCTCAACTCGTTTTCTGTCACTTACAGATTCTCTTCTAGCAGTTTGCAAGTCCCCTTGCAAATCTTTTACCTGACCTTCAAGCCCTTGAATTTGTTGCATCATTTGCTGTTTTTCATCCATCCTAGACAATATTCCTTCTTTATCAAATATCTCTGGGTTTTTCTTTAGAACTTCTATTCTATCGACAAGTCCCATCTGATATGCTTCTAGATACACGCCTAACTCTGCCCACTTACTTGTAGGCAAAGTAGAGCCAGGTTCAATTCTTATATCGTGCTGGTCAAGTTTATATCGATCTTTTGCAATATCAAGTATTGGCTCTGTTTTATCGTCATATAAATTGACCGTAGCTTCATTTAAATTATTGTTTGGTTGGGCAATCCTAAACATCTTTTGAAATGTATAGTGCCCTTTTGCATAGTTATACAAGACTTTACCAAGTCTGTTTATACTAAATTCTATGTCTCTTAATTTTGATTTAGGTCTTTCCTGCCCTAAGGCCATCATTCTTTCTGTTCCCCTAACGGTTTCTGGGGCTTTTTCTGCAAATCCGTGCATCATCTCAGGTAAGCCAAATATAAAATCAATATAAAACTCACATTGTTGAATCAACCTATAAAACTCAGCAGCTAATGGTTGTGGAGCTGGAAAGTGTGGCTCTCCTTGGGATGAATCAACCTCAATAACAGCATTTGGGTTAGCCCAGTCTTTTTCTAACTGATTTAAATCTTCTACGCTTCCTAGGGGTACTAATAGTTTTAAACCTGCTGAAGCTTGTGCGTGAGACAAAGCAAGAGACCAGACTTTATTGAGAAGCCTCTGCATAGGTCTCGCTCTAGAAACGTCAGATTTAGGATATGGACTTTCTGTCCAAACGTTAGGCAATGGAACTATTGGGTAAATGTCTGTATTAAGTACAGATTCATATAATACTATCTCTCCCAAAGTAGCACATACCTTTACTCTATTTTGTGGAACCTCTACTATCTGAACCACTCCATTTTCAATAATTTCTGCATTCTCCTCCATATAGCGCTGAATATCCATTTCGTTAAATACATATTCTTTACCATTTCCAGTATCTAAAACTCTATAAAAAGGAACCTTTGTTTTGTAATATCTTTCTAATACTTGATATTTTCTAAACTCATATTGGTCCAAATATTGTGTTTCAGCTGGTGTATATACCTGCATTGAATTCTTGTTTTGCGTATTTGGGTAATCTTCTTCACGATATGCTGATACACTATCAATAAGAGGCTTGATTTCCTCACCAGTTTCTGGGTCTTCTTCTATCGCCAATTCGGGATAGAGGGCGACCACTTGTTCGCCAGTTAATATAGTAGACAATAAAATGCTTTCAGCGTCCCCAAACCAACGATCTCTCGATGATGGTGGGACATACACCCTAAATGGATTAACGTTTGTGAACTTGACATCGCCCCTCCCGAAATCTGCCTCCGTATCAACGTATACATACAGATACCCTAAGCCAGAAATTGCATAATCATGTATCGCCTGTTTCATATGAGCGTCACCAGTTGATATATCCCATACATATCCAAGTATCGTTCTCCAGACATTTGATATCTTTACATCTGAATCTTCTCTTGGGGTTATGGTGAATGTTGGTGGTCTCGATGTCAGTGTTGCTTTTAATTTCTCGACTGCTGGAGAAATTCTATCCATAGGCACATCGGCCTGATTGCGAGTCTTTAATTCATCAGACTCTTCAGCGGTAAAATGATTACCTAAATAAAAATCTATATCTTTTCGAGCCTCAGCATCCCAGTCAGACCTAGCATCACGCCAGCGCCTGTAAAGATCCTGATTATTTTGTGCTCTAGGGTCTGTTTCCATCTACTGGGGTGGCTTTCTTTGACCTAAAAGTTCGTTCAGCTGTTCGTCTGTCATAACATTTACACTATCTTTGCTAACCTCATATGGGTTTATTATTCCGTCAGATACCAGCGAATCGTAGGCTGTCCATTGTTCTTTTGGTTTAAAATTTTGAGGAAAATATTTATACATATCTGGACCATATTTTATAAAAGAGCTATATTCAAATTCATCCATTCCAAGCTGTTCCATTGGCGTTTTATAATAAGCCTGCTGCCCACTAGACATTGGGGTTTGTTGTGGTCCTTCTTCTCCTGTTGGCATTGGTGGCTCTACTGGTCCACCTTCTTGATACTGTGGAACATATCCACCCCCACGCATTCCCATGGCTTCATACTCTTCGTGGGTAGCGCCTGGCATAACTGTGCCATCTGGCATTGTGTGAGTAGCCATAGCTTTCTGCATATCTAATGCTCGTTGCATTGTCGCTAAAGCTGATAATTGTTGTATCCCATCAGCATCTTGTGATTTTTCTCCAAATAAAGATAATACATCACTTAATTTGTCTTCTCCGTTACTGTGCATAACTTCTCCCCCTTCTTGATAATTTCTTCTACCTAATCGTGCCTTCATTTCCTGAAAAGCGTCATACTCTTCTTCGTTCATACCGAGGGCTTCCATTATTTTTCTCTTTTCCTCTGCTTTTCTAAGTTCCTCTATGGCACCTTTATTTTTGTCTATTTCTTGTAAGGTTTTAAACGCACTGTCTATATCAGGTTCCATGCCCCCCGCAACCATAGCTTTAGCTTCGTCGTGCATCGTACTACTAACCCCCTCTGGGAAAATTGATGACTCAATCTTTTCTCTAAACCCTTGCTCAGCGTCCATCAAATTAAAAAGATCGCTTCCGTATTGCTCTGATATCTGCTTGCTAACATCATCCGCTAAGGCGCTCCCCATCCATTGTCCTATTAACATATCGTACATAGACCCTCTTCCGAAATGTTGAGAAAATCGCTCCTCGATATTTGTTGTTTTTTGACCAGAAGGTCTTTCTCCAGAAACTTTAAACATATATTGAGATGGATTTGTAAAGGAAAGAGTGTCTATTGAAACGGACTCTGGGCTTAACCCATATTTTTTAGCATATCCAAGCTTTGTCCTTCCTCCTTCAGGCGTGTATAGGGACTCGTCAAAATCACCACCATACTGAGCCATAACCTGCTTAAGAGCATCCATAGGGTTGGATTTTATTTGACCACCATCTTGGTACCCAAGTGGTGACCTAGTGTTTTCTAGTAACGCAGACTGCCCAAGTCGGTCAATATTGTTAAGCATATTAAGCTTTTCAGGACCTATCTCCTCGGCAGCGTCTTTCCTTATAACGAATTCTCCTGGTGTCAACATTGCTGGCACCGTATCTGTGCTGGGTTTCATCATTCCTTTATTTCAAAATGTACTAAATCGTCAAACTTGTTATCTTTGGTATGTGTGTCCATGTCCCAATCGCCGCCCCATCTAATCTTCAAACCCCGCTTTTTGGCAATTCCTAAGACAAAACCTGCAAAATAGTGCATTCTGTCTCGGTCTTCCCAGTCAATTGGGTATGGGATCACATCAACTGCAATGCTAGGCATCCTGTTGTGCTTACCTTTGGGATATTTAAGTTTACTATTGCCTCTTTTGTACGCAGCGTTTTGTTTTTCTTTGCCTCTATGGCCTTCTAAAACGCTACAGTCAAAGTGCTTAACAACCTCTTTGAAGAGGTCTTGCAACCTCTCATCACAGGTGTGTAGTCTACTTTTGCTTCTGGTTCCGAATCTTGGCATTTAATATAAACCCGTGTAATGTATTATAATTAACGTAATATGCAAACCTTAAATATTAATATTTTGAACCTGTCATCCAGTTGTACACTTTTTTGATCGGTCTCCTCATATTCTCCTCAATTGACTCTTCATAATCCTCAACATCCATTTTTTTACTTTTTGGAGGTCTGGCAAAGTAATCAGCGTAATATAAGGCATCCATAAGGTCATCATTCCTTGGTTTTGGGTGTTCAAATATCTCATCTATCAATTCTGTCATATCTTCTCGGATATAAAGCTTTTTACTGTTAATGATTGGCCCCAATGAAGTTTCAAGCCTATCTTGCTTTTTTATACCAGGTGGTGGTTTCACTCCCTTAAATATGCCTGGCATCAGCCTTCTCTCCTTTGCAGACATTCTAGTGACCATGTCCCTGACCATTTCTTGGGCTGCTACCGTTTCAATCGTTACTCTTCTAACTGGATAATACTTTTTGGTTAATTTTATTATCTTCCTTGGTACGTCAAAAGTCGGTATTCGTTCCCTAAAATATTCTAAAACATACCTATTTTTGTTGGAATCCATCGCCATTACCAAAATTACCTGATAATCTGAGGTTTCTGAGGCTGTAGCTGCTAGGTCAACCCCAATATAGATATTAACTGGAATCGCATGGGTCCTATCCGCTAGATATGAAAACTTGTTTTCTGCCTTAAATTGGTAGCTATGGTTCTTTACTCTGTCTACTTTGAACGCCGCTGAGCCCAAATCCCTAGCATCATTCATATATTCCTGTGCAAACTTGTTGACTAGACCTGCTTCAATAAACTCTTTTTTCTTCTTTTTGAGCTTTGCAAGTGGAAACTGCTCAGCCCACATTGGCTTTTCGTCTTCAATGGCCCTTTTAAAGACCACATCCCATGAATATGTAGATCCATCTTCCTCTGCTTTTCTAAACCCATCGTAGGTCATCTGTAAAAAGCTATCAAAGTGAACAATTGTACCTGCGAGCCATATCCAACCCTCTCTACCAGGGCTTTCTTCCAGCGCAGGATATACTGTAGATACCACCCATTTCTTAATTTCAGATCTTCTTTCTGGCGTTTTTGTATTTAATTCAGACTCGAAGTCGTCTAAGATAATGCCAGTGTAACGAACATCTACTTCTGCACGACCTCTAAGTCTCTGGTTTGTACCTTTTGCTATAATTCTATCGCCCCTAGCTGTAACCAAATCTTTTTCTGTCCACCTCTTTCCAACAATTCCACCGTCCATATTGCCAAAATAATACTTAATCATCTTATTGTCTTCAAAATGTTGGCGAATATACTTGATGTGGTCAATAGCCTGAGTTTGTTCTTCTGATATCCAAGCAAAGAAATGTTGCTCATCTTTAGCTGAAAAGCATAATTTATGCACAATCGCTGTTTTTGAGAGAATTGACTTACCAAAACCCCTAGGAAGTATGATGCAGGTCCTGTTTCCTGGCTTTGTATTAATTAGCTTTCTGCCTACTGAATAGTGGAAATCAGGTGATTTACTCTTATTTAAGAAATCTTTAGGTAAAAACGCCTTTCCAAAGAAAACTAGATCGGTATATGACTTTCTTAATACGTCATCACGCTCTGCCATGACCGATGGTGGGGGTGTAATATTGAAATCAGCTTTCTTCATATATCTTTCTTGTGACCATAACTCCTATTATTGCTAGACATACACAGGCTACAGGTAGTGCCATTGTACTATTTTTAAGTCCCCATGCCACCATAAAGCATAAAACGAACTTTAAAACACCAATTGCATAATCCCACATAAGGTATCATTTGCTGGTTATTCCCAGACAAGCCTTATAGTGTAATTAATATCTCCCCATTTTTGATGTTCTGGATATCTCCAGTAGTATTTCATGTTTAATTTTGCGAACATTCTGGACAAACCACCTTTTCCTTTCCATATTTGGGAAAATCTTCATAATAAGTAACCTTGCCCATATCAGCATAATCCTTATAATATTTAGTATCGTAACAGAGCTTGCATACAGGACATAGCCTAATCGCTTTATCAGCTGTTCTTCCATCTAAAGTTGCCTGTTCTGACGGTTCAATTCGTGATTTACTACCACTAACCTTTTCCAATATCGTTTTTTTCTTCAAGTGCTGGCCTCGTGAATGCTTCTAGTTCTTGCTTGGTAAAGCCACGGATCTCTTTTTGCATGAGTCCAATGGTCTGAGATTTCTCTTTTGGCATCATTCCACGCATTTCTGCGGCTAATTTGATGTAATTGAACTTAACTGAGCCTTTTTCTGCTAATATACTATCCCGCATCTCTTCAAGCAGCATATCCTCTGTAATGTTCAATTCATCCATTTTATCTGCTAATTTTTCATTTATCACTTTTTTAATCCTTTTTTGTTTTAAAAGCCATGCTGACCTCTCTTTCGCATAGGCATAATTGTTTGTTTTGTACAAATGCATGTAGGCGACCTCTCTTGGAACGTTCCCAAATATGAGATTGACAAACAAAATCTCCATTTCGGTGGGTACTTCTCTGTCCACATCGTCCCAGGGGTTCCTTTTTGAGAATGAATATATATTTTTGTGGGGTTCACCAGAGATAGGATTGTTGCCTTTGTATGGCCTGTATTGACCTAATACCGTTCGAATGTATGGCGTTTTCCCTATAGTGCCAGTTTTGATCACTTGACTCATGACACCATTACGAGCTTCTACCCAATCCCCCTCTTGTGCGGCTCCCGCATCCGAAATTTTTGCGTTTTTGTGCCTAGTGAGTAATTCTTCTTTGTTTTTGTAAGCATAATGAGTTATGCCTTTGACTTTCCTTTGGAATACAGGGTCAGCGCACCCAACCTGATCATTGTAATGATCTAACTCTATATCCCCCCGACTGACCCTAGTTTCCATCGACTTCGTTTCCCCATACGAAACATTTCCCCTTCTGTATCTCTATTGTTTCTACTTGAAAATTTCCATTGTTAAACCATGTAATTATTCCAAAAGCATGGTTCCAATTGTGGAGTCTACCCCTTAACCACTTGTTTTTCTCGGCTGACATATCTTTAAGGCAGCCAAGAGACCAAGCACCGATAGTACCGCTATCCAACTTAGTAAGTGAATGACGCTGTACATCATGAGTATGACCATAAACGATATTACTGCCGTAAGCTTCAAGATGCTTTTTTGCATGATATGTCGTAGCGTATGCTCCATGTATAAAATTTAATTTACCGATCTTTAACGGACGATTAAAACTATAAAATTTATATCCTCTTTCTTTTATTCTACAGCTTGTAACGAAGGCAATATCCTTCATATAGGGGTATTTTTCAACAAATCGATTGGTCCAGTCGTCGTGATTGCCCTCTAGCATGTATTTATTGGTACATTTGATCTTATCTAGGGCATTATCGAACAGATCTAGCCCTTCATTCACAGCACGAATGTCTTCTTTTATGAATGGGAGCTGATATTCGAGAGGAGGGCACTTCTTGTCCCGCCATTTCCAGGCGGAGCATGAGTTAAATTCACCGACATCGCCTAAATTGATGAATGTATCAGGCTTAACGATCTCAATTGCTTGTAAAGCGCAGTTGACAGCAGGTTCATCATGTATAGGAAAGTGCTGGTCGGGAATGACTATTGCTAGTTTAGGCTTCTGCCTCATATGGTATGTGGAGTTCTGAAATTAAAACTGGTATATCAAGGCTTTTAATGAGCAATAACAGCTCATCTAAGACATCTGGATCACCGCTATTCTCAAATAAGAACGCAGCTCTCTTAATTTCAATCAGACACTCATCCAGCTTTAGTTCCGTTAGTAGTGGATTTTCCACCATTTTTATCCTGTTTGGCATCTTTTTCTGGTTCTTCGTCTTCCAGTGCTTTAGATGGCATCTGCCTAGATAATTGCTGCTCATAAACACCTCTGGTCACTTCTAAAAAGTGTGCTTCTTTCTTGAAGCCGTTGATCTTACCGTTCAATTCGGTGATTATGGCAAGGGTAGTTTGAGCATCAGAGCTTAAACTGTCGTAATCATAGGATTTGCCATCAAGTTGTACTTTTTCAATGTTTTGGCTTGGCATTAATTTGTCTCCATTTTTGGTACAGTAAACTTAAAACGAAAGAAAGTTAGCAATCAATATAAAAAATATATTGTTTTTCCCGCCTATATACTATATATATACTATATACAGTAACTATACTATATACTGTATATAGAATATTAATATTCTTATTATTAATATATTCTTTTTTTAATATACTTTCTTTTTTCTTTCTTTTATGTTCCTTTTCTTTCTTTTTTCTTTAAAATGTGAAAATTTGGAAAGTTTTCCACAATTTTTTAGAAGTTTTCCACAATTGATGTGGATAACTCCATTCTTCCATTCAAGCTTTTCCTTGTAAGTTGCAGTATATTAGGTATTTAGGGTGTTATTGTAAAAAAATTCCCAAAAAAAATTTCACAAAAAATTATGTGATTATGTCTGATCCTCTTTTCTTTATTGGGGGCACGGGTTCAAATTGGAATTGAGATTTGTAAAAGTGGTTAACTTTTTGGATGTGGTTTCAATCTGTGGGTTGGCTGTCTCTCGCCTTAAATTTTTAAGGTTTAAGGCTCGACAGCCTAACATTATTAAGCAGATCAAAGCTTTTGCCTAATCTTTTAAGGTGTCCAGGTGGTTGGATTTGTGGCGGGGTTGTGGGGCTTGGTCAAGGTTGGAGGCTTTGAGCGTGTGCGTGACCGTATCACTTCCAGCTATTATATAAGGCTAAAATCCCATAACATAACCACAAACAAATATATAAATAAATTACTTGCATCTATTTAAATTATGTTATATCTTGCTTTCAATTCATAAATCAAAGTGAGGTAAACACAATGAATAAAAAAGAGATAATCACAGGATTAAAAGAAATCCTTTCATTAATGAATCAAGATTTATACTCGTTAACTGGTGAGTTAGAAATTGATATGATAGAAGCAGGTGATTTAAAACTAGATGAAACACAGCGAAACGAAGCAATCCAAATTGCTATAAATATACTTGAATGGAAATTAAAGGAGGTTAAATAATGAAATTGTTAACAAACCCACAGGGCAACCCGAAGACGAACAAGTCAATGAAGGGCGGATATTATACGCCTGTTCTACATATGTTACCCGCCAATTTAAGCGGGTTTAATGTATGCCCGAAGGCATCCGAAGGGTGCAAAATGGCTTGTCTAAATACGGCAGGACGTGGCGGAATCATTAAGAAGGGTGAAACAACCAATGCAATACAGGAGGCACGGCGGAAACGTACATTGATGTACTTTCAAGATAGGAATGGTTTTTATTCTCAATTATCAAGGGAAATAAAAAACGCTGAAAATAGGGCTAAAAAACAGGGATTAAAACTAGCTGTAAGATTGAACGGCACAAGTGACTTAAGGCACGAGAACAGCGGAATTATGAACGAATTTAAGCACGTCCAATTTTACGATTATACAGCAATCCCAAATAGACGGAATCTACCCGCTAATTATCACTTAACATTTAGCAGGAAGGAAGACAACCAACAAGACGTTTTAAAAGCTATAAAAAACGGCTTTAATGTTGCTGTAGTATTTGAAAAATACCTCCCGCAAACGTATTTGGGATTACCTGTATTTAATGGAGATGAAACCGATTTAAGATTTACGGACCCTAAAAAATCAATCGTTGGATTAATTGCGAAGGGTAAGGCTAAAAAAGATGAAAGCGGATTTACTGTAAATCAATAGAAGACACGCCAAGCCTTGAACGGTTTTTTATGGAGGTTCGACTCCTCCGCAAGGCTCCAATTTAACAAAGGAAGTAAAACAATGAAAAACGGATTAAAACTCATTAGAAGGGAAACAGCGTACGGAAATTATAATTCAATAAATCCCTATAAAATAGAGTTATTTAGAGACAATTTAAATAGTGGTTATTTAGTAAGGACTACAAGCCCGAAAGGCTCTATAATTTCCCAAATTAGGACGAAAAATCATTCTTACGGATGGGAACTCCTGTATAAAATCGAATATAGATATACAGGCTATAAATCAGCTAATTTGGAACTGTTAGAGAGTAGAAGGTAGGCAGATTTTTTTGCCCCTTCTCAAGATCTTAGAGGAGAAAACAACAAAAAAAAGAAAGTAGGAAACATGATTAAAGATAAAGAAAACAGAGATAAAATGGAGTGTGAATGGTGCGGAAAGTATGAATATAACAGCCATATGGAACACAATTTCGCAGGTGATTTATGTTGCTTTGATTGTATTGACGAAGCCAAAGAAAGCACAAGGCTAATCAAAAATTGTAACGACATAGCAAGGTTAAAGGATTACGAGGCAATAGATATTATCCTTACCTTAATAGTTCGTCATGATATTGATTGGAATGAGTTAAATGATATTTATTTTGAAAACAAGAGGGATAGGAGTTGACAATGAATAAAGACATAGAAAAATTAACACAATCTCAATTAGTGGAAATTCTTTATGGAAGGATAAAATATCCTTTGGAACTTAGAGAGCAATGTGAAGAACGACTAGAACAAATATGCAACCACGAATTCAAGGAATATCAAGCAGAGGAGACAGACACGAACATTCCAGAACGTCTATTCTGCGTCGATTGTGATAAGGATTTTGACGTACAAGCTGAGCAAGAAGCAATGCTAGAAAACGAGAGGGAATAATGATAAAAAACATGAATAAAACAATAGATAAAATCGGTGAACTGATGAGTGAATTTGAAGCAATTCAAAATGGTGCTATGGTGAATCCAAGGACAGGTAAAATCGTCAAGGATAGTAAGGGTAATATCGTTTACTATAACGGCAATAATAAACCTAACTGATGAGCCTTGGAAAGGCGAAACTATGGGTTTAAATTCCCATAGTCTTAGGTAAACACAGAAAGGAAAACCTATTATGAAAAACAAACAAGGAAAATACTCTTACTTAATCGAATATCTAAAAAAAGAGCCATTAAAATACTCTGATATGAACAGGCTTTTGAAGTCTTTAACATACGACATCTCTCATAACGGATGGGTATTAAGACCTAAATTTCGCTGTGGTAAGTGGCGTGAAAGAAAAGACTATCAAGGCTATGGTAATACGAACTTGGTTCAACTTACAGGCTCTAGCAATCCACTACTAAAAAAGAACGCTGATGGCAAGTACGAAGTAACAGAACATGGATGGAAAAACAGACATCATCCGTTCAAGCGTAGCGAACAAGATCTTGAGAGGGAACGACAATGGAAAGCCGAAAGGATTGCAAGATATGAACGAGCAAAGGCTATACCACAAATTATTGAGATTCTAGAGTTTGAAAATGATGAATACAAGCTGATTAAAAAGGTGCGATTAGGGTAATGACAAAAGTATTCAGTATGTTTTCGGGCATTGGTGGTTTCGAAGTAGGACTATTAATGTCTGAGAAGGATGTAGAACTTGTCGGCTTCTCTGAGGTCGACAAGTATGCAATCGAGATATTTGAAAAACAATTCAAGGGAATAAAAAATTATGGAAACGCAACAACTATCAATGAAAATGAACTCCCCAACTTCGACTTGCTCGTTGGAGGATTTCCTTGCCAAGCATTCAGCGTGGCAGGAAAACAACGAGGATTCAACGACACAAGAGGTACGCTCTTTTTTGATGTCGCAAGGATTCTTAAGCACAAAAAACCCAAACATTTTATACTCGAAAATGTACGAGGTTTACTATCTCATGACTCTGGACGAACTTTCCAGACAATCCTTAAAGTTCTCTCCGACATTGGGTATCTGGTGCAATGGGAGGTACTCAATAGTAAAAATTATGGGGTCCCACAGAATAGGGAACGAGTGTATATTGTCGGACATCTTAGAGGGGGAAGTCGACCAGAAGTATTTCCTATCACAAAAGTCGGCTCAGAAAATAATCAAAACAACAAGCCAAAGGAAATAACCAAAGATTTAGCACAGGCATATCGAGTGTATGATACAGATGGAGTATCGACCACTTTACGAGCTGTTGGTGGTGGTGTAGGTGCAAAGACAGGATTGTATAAAGTTGGTGTATTAAAAAACCATAACAAGCTACGAGAAACTGAGAAGTCTACCTGTATTGATTCTAATTATTGGAAAGGGTTGGATAATCACGCTCAAAGAACTGGCGTTATGATTGCTGAAGCTACCCAAAAAGGGTATGCCGTAGCTGAAGAAGGGGATAGCATAAATCTAGCAGTTCCAAACTCAAAAACCAGGCGTGGCAGAGTTGGTAAAAAAATTGCTCAAACATTGGATACAGGAGTGCATCAATACACCCTAAAATCCTCTAAGATTAGGCGATTGACCCCGACTGAATGTGAGAGGCTACAAGGCTTCCCAGATGGATGGACAGAAGGAATATCAGACACTCAAAGATATAAATGTTTAGGCAATGCAGTAACCACGAATGTGGTATGTGAAATTGCGAAAAGATTATTAAAATAAGAACAAGGAGAGATGTATGAAAATAGAAATGAACCACGATAGGAAGGTGCTTCTAACCACCTTAAAAAGACTATTTAAGGTGAAGTATCATCCTTCGTTAAACAAGCTGAGTTATGATGAGGTACGCAGAATCTACTCAGCATTAAAGAAAGTAGGAGAGTAATGCAACAAGTAAAAGATATGGGTCATAAGCTATGGCTCTATGAACACTTAAATGAGTTAAACATAAACACACAAGAGGTTATGAGTGGGCTATTAGATGGTAGTTTAGGGATTGAAGATGTTCCCACCTTCTTTTTGGAATACGCAGAAAAAAGTGAGGATGGTGGACATGAAAGTGAGGTGGAATGATGGATATCCATATGACTGCTAACATATTACTGTTGGGATATATACCAATGGTAATTTACATAGCACACTTGAAAACCAAGTTAAATAACAGTAAATTCAGTAAAGAACAATGGTATCAAACTGCTTTGATGCTAGAAAAAGAAAGAAAAGAGGTAAAACATGGAAAGATCTATTCCAATTAATAGAACAAAAGTCGCTGTACTTTTATCTGGAACTAAGGGAAAAATCTTCTCGGCTGCCTTCTCTAAAAAAGATGGTTCCTACAGAGAAATGAATGCTAGGACTGGAGTTGTTAGCCATAGAAAAACAAAAGATAAAAAGTCGTTTGCACACAAGGTAAACAATCCGTACTTTATCGTATTCGATTTACAGAAGGGTGAATACAGGGTGCTGAACCTTGAAACGCTCTATTGGGTAAAGTATGGAGGTATTAAGTATATTGTAAACGACGGAATGAAGAATTAAGTTGTTTGTTCGTTCCCTACTACGGCAGGAGTTGCTCTTTGTGGCTCCTGCCACTCCTCAAATGAAAACAAAGAATATTATTTATAAAGCAGTTTTAAAAGAACTGAAAAATTTCCAGGGGGAATCTTTCAAAAGGAAAAGTATGCTTGTTAATTTTACAAGTGCTATTAAAAATAGAATAGAAAAGAAAATAGGAGAACATTATGAGAAGAGGTCTCGACAGCAACATATTACAGACAAAGACAGTTGAAACTATAATTGATCTTTTAAAAAGAACAAAAAAGATAACAAAGAAAAACACTAGCCACGCAAAAGAAATCAACAGGGAAATTGATTTAATTATAAAATGTCATAAGACAGCCAAAAGTCAAGCAAGAAGAGGAAGGCAACCAGTATTGGTATCTGGTAACAATTTTACAGGCTCATATAAATTAAACTTATGAAGTGTCCACTATGTAAGGTTGGCAAGGTCCAAACTGGAACACTTAGCCATAAAGACGAACTTGGGGTAGTCCAAGAGCCGTATTGTTTTTGTTTTAAATGCGATAAAGATATAACAGAAGGAGTTGTAGATGAATGGGTCATTCGATATTCTGAAGGAAGAAATAAAAAAGATGAAAAAAGAAGTTGAGTTCTATAAAAAAAGATTTGAAGTACAACAAGATAGGTCAGACGAATGGATGGTATTATATATGGAACTTGAAAAAGAGAATAAAAAATTAAAAGAGTTAATCAAGCCTAAAAAGAAAAGCACAGATGAAAATAATTGATATCTATGATAAATATATAGATGAAAAAAGAGAAAAAAACGAAGAAGTAAGATACAAAGATCATAAGAGTTGGTTCCATGCTAGTGGTTGTGGGACCTGCACCAGAAAGCATTATTTCGCTAATGTAGATAATGTACCTAGAACACCAAAAACGAAAGACACACTACGTCTTTTTAGATTAGGCGATATTGTGCATAATGATATCCAAGCTGCCGTACTAGAACATTCAAAGAAAAATGACATTGAAGTTTATATTGAGAAGGAAATTCGCATTCCAGATTTAAATGTTCGTGGCTTTCTGGACCTTGTAGTCGTAGATGATAATGAACTATATGATATTAAAACCTGTAATAGTAGAAAATATAAAATAATATCTGGGGGTAAACTGAATCAATTTAACGAGCCAACTAATTATTATATGCAGGTTGGCACTTATGGATATTGGTATGAGCAAGAGACAGGCAGGTCCCTGGAAAAATTAGCATTGACTTATTACAATAAAGACACCTCAGAGATGTTAGAATTCGATGTGCCAAGAAGCTATATGCAACGAGCCGTAAGGTATTGGGAAAGGGTTAAAGAAGTATTTAGCCATGGACTTCCAGATGTAAGACTTGGTTTTGCCCCAGTTAAAAAATGGGAATGCAATGAAAAGTATTGTGATTTTTATACTATATGTGGTGGTGGCTTAGATAAAATATGAGCAAAAAGACAACAAATCAGAAAGTTATTGACTTAATACAAGAAAGATTAGACGTAGGACAGGAAAGATACAATGGTAATATCCCATTTACAGGGACCAAAGGTAGGGACAATTTAAAAGAATCATTAGAAGAAGCCTTAGACTTGGCCATATATCTTTCAGCTGAGATTATATCTATATTAAATGAGAGAGGTCCAAAATGAGAGATTGGATGAATGATAAAAGTGGTATAGAGGGGTTAAGCGTTGAACAAAAGTTTGAACGATGGTGTGTTGCTAGGGGTAATAGAGTGTACGCACCTCCAGAGCAAGTGAACATAGAAGATCATATTGATGCCATTATCTATAATAAAAAAGATGAGAGACATACAGCTGATATAAAAGCACAAAAGAAAATTAGTCGTGGTGGAGATAAGCAATCAAGCTGGACTTGGGTTGAATTCACTAATGTAAATGGGAAGGTAGGCTGGTTGTATGGGAAGGCAGACTATGTTATTTTTGAACTTGACCAGGGTTGGCTTTTCGTAAAATTGGAACGTCTAAAAAATTTATCGGAACGATTAGTTGATATGGATACAGTTGTTAAAAAGCCGCAGGATGCTAAATATAAAATATATCAGAGGGCTGGACGTAAAGACAGGATATCTTTGATTGAGATAGATGAGATAAAGAAGATAGGCAATTATATAAAGTGATACGACACAGTTTTTTAAAGATAAAAGGTCAGTATGTTAACCTGGACAAAGTTGAACATGTATATGTGGATGAAACTAGCTCTGGGCATACGATATCATTTTGTTATAATGGTGATTCTGTGGTAAAATTCTGGTTTGATTCACATCAAAAAAACTTATTTAATAAAGCAATTAATGGGATTGAAAAGAAATTAATTACGAGTACATCGCAAGTCAGCAAGTCTAACTCTGGTAAAAAGCCAGTTGATTTGGGCGAGGTGGTAGATTACTTCAAAGAATTAAAGATAACTAACCCAGAAGAGAATGCAGAGAAATTTTATAACTTTTATGAATCTAATAATTGGTACAGGGGAAAAACAAAGATAGTAAAATGGAAAAGTTGTGTAAAGACTTGGAAGTTTACCAAGGAAACAGATAGGGAGAACAAAACACTTGAAGAGAGAATCGAGGCACGGAGAGCGTTACGCAACCGATCTATTAGATTGGGTAAACATACCAGATAATGATGGTTCCTTATTTTCTGAGCTTACAGATTTATTTGATGGGTATCCTGAAGAAAATATAGATAGTATCTATAAAGACATTATGTTTATGTGCGAGGTGCCTAATGGGCAGATGCGTGGAAAGCTTCCACCCTTATATGAAATAAAAAAGATATTAGATGCAACTAGAAAAAATCAGAAGAAAACAGCTAAGCCGCCTAAAGACTATGCAATGGTATGTCCAGAATGCGGGGCAGCTTATGATATGGAACAGTATAGATGCCTAGGTGGTTATGTCGTTCGAGATATAGGTGGTGGATATACCGAAGCCGTTCCATGCAGAGATAAGAATGATTCAAGATCTGGACCAAGGCTAGTCAAGGAAAAATTGGAGGCTCCCTCTAAGGAGTTGTTAAAGTTATTTAAATGAGCAGAAGTGCCATTGTTTTAAATTTGTTTAATAGGTTATGTTTTAAAAGAATGTAGCTGTCAAATGAAAAAATGATATTGATTTGGTTGGCGTTAAATCATAGGTGGAGGCTACCATGCTCAATAAATTTGTTGTAAATTAAGATAGGAGATAACATGAAAGAAGTTACATTTAAACTAATCCTTGAATGTGAGGATAAAGTAGGGGTTGAAGATACGCTTAAGAAGTATCTCGAAAAGTACCTAATAAATGCACATAGCTTAGAGGCTATAAGATTGAGGATAGTTGCAGGTGATCAACTACCTCCAATGGGCTTTGATTTATTTAGTATGAAATTAGAAAAAGAAACAAAAAAGGAGACAAAGAATGTCACAAAGAAACCAAAAGCCACAGCAACAAAGACCAAAAAGTCTGTTTCATCAACTGGCGGAAGTAAACGTAAATGAGCATACTGAAACAAAAGGAAATAGAGGTCAGATAAAGCTTACCTACTTGTCTTGGCCCTATGCTGTAAGGGCTTTAAAACAAGCAAGTCCAGATTCATATTGGGAAGTATCAAAGTTTGATTATGTAGGACAAGAGGGAGTACAATACAAACTTCCTTATATGCGAGACAAAAGTGGATATGCCTATGTAGAAGTGACCGTCCATGCAGATGGAATTCCAATGACTCAAGTACATCCAGTATTAGATAATTATAATAAAGCCGTTAGGGACCCAGATAGCTTTGCTGTTAATACTGCTATTATGCGTTGTTTAACTAAGGCAATTAGCTTACATGGCCTTGGATTATATATATATGCAGGTGAGGATCTACCAGTTACAGATGATGAACTCTAAGGATGCTCCAGATATAAATGAAATGACGGCAACTGTTAAGCTGTCTTATAGTGAGATTCACAGGATATCTCAATGCATATCTTTTACAGAGTTTTCAAGAGATGAGAGTGATGGTCCTAAAATAAAAGGCCTAAGACGTTTAAGGAAAGACATAATCGGTATCAAGAAACAATTGGATAATTTGTATCATAATAAAATAATAGACGGAGATAAGGCTCCAGATACAATAATGCCACCACAAAACTGTACGGTTTGCGAGGATTAAATGTGCTTTTCTTTTTATAAGGAAGAGAAAAAGGAAGTTACCGATGTAGCTGATGTTATTTATGATGTAGCTGAAGCTATGTCGATAAATGAATATAAAAAGCCTTTAAAAGATCTTGAAGAATTTGAGAAGAAAGAAATTATCAGAATGGCTGAGAACGAAGTGTTAGGAATATAAAGACATGGGAAGGGTAAGTCAGTTTGTTGATTTTATAAACCAAGAAAACATACCAGCTAAAGAAGAGCAGGAGGTTTATTATTCTCACATTAATTTAGAGGATGAAAAAGATAAAGATGGTAGAATTCTTCGGAAAAATCCAATTAAAGAAACGAGAAGGAAATATAGGTTATGGCTAAGACAGGCAGAAAAAAACC
>VTLG01014765.1_pt1 | contig 27431 bp, 10 predicted proteins | sample 4694571 | NCBI WGS metagenome assembly VTLG01 (sample SAMN12604809, study PRJNA352737) | marine metagenome | biome: ENVO:00000447; feature: ENVO:00000209|ENVO:00000569|ENVO:01000036; material: ENVO:00002151; isolation source: viral sequences binned using virsorter ...
CCTTTTATTTTGAAACATACCTACCGGAATATGCGGCAATGTTCGATAAATTGCCAATTTCCGCTTTTCTCTCGTCTCCGGAGATACCAGATCCTGATATGACACTCCATAATCTCCAATTTTGGAACTGTATGGACTATGGAGTTGTTGCAGTACAGAAACAATTTATTGGAAGTATGCATTATGAGGTGTATACAAGGGATTATGGCAACCAAACAGGTACTTATATCTGCACTTTGGACAATTATCATCAAGATGTAGACGCAATTGACTACTCAACCAGTGAACAACCTGCCGAACATAAGTCTCATAACCTGTTAGAACTCGATAATGGGCAGTTTTGCCTCTATCCGAACAACAGAATGAGGATTTATGACAACAGTATCACTCCTGAGACACCTAAGATTCCTGATTTCAAGGTTTCTACTGTGTATTATCAGGTTGAAAACGGTCATGACCGTGATGGATTGGGTTCAGAAGAGAATTATTTCTGGAAAACTGCAAAAGAAAGGTCATTTGATGATGTCGGAGTTGGAAATACCGCAATAAATGTTGAAATTAATCCAGAGTTAGGATGAAAAACGTAAAAAATGCTCATATGGGCACTCATTTACTCGTTGAAGTGTATAATGTACCCTTTGAAAAGTTAAATGACCCGATTAAACTCAAAGAAGTGTGCCTCAAAGCATGTAAAATCGAAAATTTGCAGGTTTTGAACAATTATACGCATCAATTTCACCCTCAGGGAGTAACTTGTAACGTAACTTTAGCAGAAAGTCATCTTAGTTTGCATACTTGGCCAGAAAAGGGGTGTGTTGCCTTCGATATTTTCACTTGTGGAAATAAAAATCCAAGAATGGTCGCTTGGTGGATACTCGAACACTTCGATACAGAAGATTATGTGATGAAAGACATAAATAGATAATAAATATACTTAAAAATGACTGAAAATACCTCAAAATCAAATTCAAATCAAAAAATTTTGAAAGAATTGATGTATGATGATGGTCAACCTCTTTATGAAGACGAGGAAGACCAAAAAGAATTGTTAAAAGAGTCATAAATAAATAAAAACTGTATAAAAATGGCAATCACAAGGATATCAAGGTCTTTTAAGGACATTAGTTTGTCTTTTGAGCCTCATCCTGTGACAAAAGATCTTCCTGTTCTTAAAAATGAGAGAGCAATTACAAGATCTGTGAGAAATATCGTTGAAACGATACCTACTGAGAAATTTTTTAATTCTATATTTGGTTCTGACGTATATCGCAGTTTATTTGACTTTGTAGACTTTGGTACTGCATCAATTATACAAGAACAAATTAAAACTGCCTTAAATAACTTTGAAAGAAGAATTAATAATGTAAAAGTCGAAGTCGAACCTCGTCCTGATGATAATAATTTTGAAGTTACAGTTATTTTCGATATTATAGGTCAAGATTTCCCTAGACAAGAATTTTCATTCATTCTCGAAGCAACACGATAAAAAATGCCAATAACCAAGTTTACAAATTTAGATTTTGATCAAATCAAAACGTCAATTAAGGATTATCTCAGAGCAAACACTGATTTTGATGGATTTGACTTTGAAGGGTCGAACTTTTCTGTATTACTTGATACTTTAGCGTATAATACATATATAACTGCATTCAACTCAAATATGATTGTGAATGAGTCATTTTTGGACTCTGCAACGCTCCGTGAGAACGTTGTTTCACTTGCACGTAACATTGGGTATATTCCTCGCTCAAGGTCTGCTGCAGAAGCAGTAGTGTCCATCAAATTAGACTTAGGAGGAGTCAATCTTGTTGGCGGTGTCGCACAACCATATGGCACAACAGTTGAAATTACTAAAGGTTTAGTTTGCACTGGCAATGTTCAAGATTCATCTTTTACATTTTCAATATCTGAAAATATTGTAAGTCCAGTTACTATTGAGGGTGACCATTATTTTGCTAATTTTAATAATATAACTGTGAGTCAAGGTACATATTTAAATAAGAAATTTACATTTGATAATTCTCTAGATCAAAAATTTATTTTAGATAACTCTTTCATCGATACTTCAACAATTCATGTATACGTTGGTGAACGTGAATATATCATTTCTGATGATATTACAAACATAGATAGCAATTCAAGAGTTTATTTTTTACAAGAAGTCCAAGATGAAAAATATGAAATTCGTTTTGGTGATGGTTTATTAGGAAAAAAATTAGGAAGCACAAATGATGGAACTGAAATAAATGTAGATTATATTGTATCAGATGGTGAAAGTGGTAATGGAGCAGAGGGATTTTCATTCTCCGGTAATGTTATTAAGACTTCAAGTCCAAATATTTCTCCTGACATCACAAGTGCTGTTGTCACGACTATAACCCCATCACAAGGTGGTGCTAATATTGAACCAATAGATTCAATTAAGTATTATTCACCTAAAATTTACTCTGCGCAGAATAGAGCAGTAACTCCTAGAGATTATGAAGGTATAATCAAACAAATATTTCCAGAAACAGAATCAGTTGCAGTTGTTGGTGGAGAAGAGTTAGATCCACCTGAATTTGGTACAGTGCAGATTAGCATCAAACCAAAAGGTGCCACATATATCTCTGACTTTACAAAATCAAGAATACTATCACAACTTAAAAAGTACACCGTTGCAGGTATCAATCAAAAATTAATTGACCTTAAAATACTATATGTTGAACTTGATATTTCAGCTTACTATAATTATTCTCAGGTTACTACGGAAGATACACTTAAAGCAAAAATTGTAAATTCATTAACTAAATATTCACAATCTGTTAACTTTAACCGTTTTGGTGGAAGGTTAAAATATAGTAAAGTGTTACAAGTTATTGACAAAACTGATACAGCATTGACAAGTAATATCACAAAAATCATCATTCGAAGAGATTTGAAGGCAACAGTGAATCAATTTGCTCAGTATGAATTATGTTTTGGAAATCGTTTTCATATAGATCCAAATGGTTATAATATCAAATCAACAGGATTTTTTGTTGCTGGTGAATCATCTCCTGTATACATCACTGATATTCCAAATGCAGATGGTGAAACCGGTGTATTATCAATTGTGAAACCAATTGAAAATGGTGAAATTAGAGTTGTGAGTAAATCTGCTGGAGTGGTCGATTACATTCATGGTGAAGTAAAACTTACAACTATTAATATATTATCTACTGTCAAAGAAAATAATATTATTGAAATTCAAGCATTCCCAGAATCAAATGACGTAGTTGGATTGAGAGACTTATATCTTGAATTAAGTGTATCAAAAAGCACGATAAATATGTTAAGGGATGTTATTTCATCTGGTGACGAAATATCTGGAACACAGTTTACTAGAGATTTTTATACATCAAGTTATTCAAATGGTAATTTAATAAGAGATTAATATGATACAAACAGGTATTGAATCTAGAGTTAAAATACAAGATGTAATATCTTCTCAACTTCCAAATTTTATTTTGGATGAGAGTCCAAAGACTGCTGATTTTTTAAAGCAATACTATATCTCACAGGAATATCAAAGTGGGGTAGTGGATATTGTTGAAAATTTAGATCAATATCTCAATCTTGACAATTTAACACCTGAAGTTATCAATGATAATATCACTACGACTGGTATCACTACAATTGGTGATGATACTATACAAGTCAGTAGCACCAAGGGATTTCCAAGTCAATATGGTTTATTAAAAATAGATAATGAGATTATTACTTATACAGGTCTAACTACAAATACCTTTACTGGTATTACTCGTGGATTTAGTGGTATATCATCTTATCGTGATGATTTGAATGAAGAGGAATTAGTTTTTTCAACATCAGATGCAGCGGAACATGCAGATTTGTCCCCAGTTCAAAATTTAAGTAAGTTATTTTTAAAAGAATTTTTTAATAAGTTCAAACGTACTTTTGCACCAGGATTCGAAAACCTAAAATTTGATGATAATCTTAATGTCGGTAATTTTTTAAAGGAAATAAAATCTTTTTATGAATCGAAAGGGACTGATGATGCAATTAAAATATTATTCCGTGTTTTATATGGTGTCAATCCAAGAATTATAAATTTAGAAGATTTATTATTCAAACCATCAGCAGCTGAATATTTAAGAAGAGAAACTGTTATTGTTGAAGTTTTATCCGGTAATCCAATTGGGTTGGTTGGTCAAACAATTAAAAAAATTGAAAAATTAAATGACCCAGAAACTCAAGCATCAGTTTCAGAGGTTGAACCCTTTACAAGACAGGGAAAACAATATTTTAAATTCCAACTTTTTGTAGGTTATGGTGGTGCATCATTAGTTGAGGGTAATTTTAAAATTACACCAAGTAGTAAATCTTTAGTAAAGGTATCCAGTGGTTCATCAACCATTACTGTTGACTCAACAATCGGATTTGCTCAAACAGGTTCGGTTATTTCAGGCAATAATACGATATCTTATTCAGATAAGACTATAAATCAATTTTTAGGTTGTACAGGTATAAATGATGAAATTAAACAATCTGATAGTGTTCACTCTGATGAAATCTACTTTGGATTCGAGGACGGAGATTTAACTAAAAAAGTAGAATTTAGAATTGCAGGAATTATATCTAAATTTAAACAAACTTCGGAAAATGTAAACGTATCGGAAGGAGATATTGTAAGTATTAAAAATTTAGGAGTTAAAGTTTTTAATCCACCAGTCAAAGATAAGAGAGAGATATTTGCAAACTCTTGGATTTATAATACATCATCATATTTTGAAATTGAAGATATTAGTGGTACTAAAGTATTTTTAAAAACTCCAGTAGATAGATCAACCTTAAAAGTAGGTGACTACGTAGAGTTTGTAGACCGAAATCAACCTGCTTCAATCATATACCCCACGGAAACAGACTCTCAACCATACGTTAAAGAGATATCAAATAATGAAGTAACAGTAGAAGTACCACCAGATTCATTTAATAAAGATTCTGATAGATGGAACTTAAGAAGGAAATTAAATACACCATTTAGTCAATATGTTCCTTTATTAAATGATCTTACATCAGATGTCACCAATGTGTATTTTGATAATGATTATGGTTATACAGCGTCTAATTCATTACCATCTAAAGTTAATACGAATTTACCAGATATACCATTTTTTGAAAATATCACAACAAATTTAAACAAAGTTGTTTCACTAGAACTTACAGACTTAAACAACAATACTAAGAAATATAGAAAAATTAAAGTAAAAGGATTTTTAACTGATGAAAGTGAAATACCTTTAGTTACAGGAGATGAGATTTATTATGAATCATCTGGTGCTACTTTTAATCAGTTTGGAACTGGTGATGAGATATTAACTGTAGGTATTGAAACTGGTTCATATTTTGTAGAAGTAGTTAATGAAGAACAGCAGTTAATTAAACTATATTCCTCAAGATCATTCATTTCTAGCGGTTCAGGGTTAGAACTAGATTATCCAAAAGATAATAGTGGAGGTATAATTTCTGGTTTAACACATACCTTTACTTTATATTCTCAAAGATCAAACAAGATAGAACCTGCAAAATCATTAAAGAAATTTCCATTATCACCAAATTTAAAAAATGGGGGAGTTGACTCAACATTACCAGGTACAATTGGTAAATTAATTAATGGTGTTGAAATATTTAATTATAAGGCAAATGATAAAATATTTTTTGGTCCTCTCTCTAAAGTTAATATATTATCTGGTGGTAGTGGATATGATGTAATAAATCCTCCCATAATTGAAGTTTCTAAAACTGTTGGTGCTGGAGCATCGGTTCAACCCTGTGTTAAAGGTAAAGTAGTAGATGCATTAATAGGAGAACTACCTTTCGATCTTGACAGAGTTGTGTCAATTGGTGTTACTGGTGGTAATGGTTCAGGTGCAGTTTTAGAACCAATTATAGGAAAGAGATCAAGAGAAATATTATTTAAAGTACAACCATTTAACTCAGATGATGATTTTGGTATTGGAACTGCTGATGGAGATTTGACAACATTAACATTTAAAGACCGTCATAATTTACTAACTGGTGATAGAGTGATATATGATTCATTAGGATCTGTATCAATTGGTCAAACTTCGGAAAATGTAGGAATTGGTACATCAAACTTAGGTATTTTTGCATCCAATCAAGAATATTTTGTACATGTTGTAAATGAAAAAAGTGTTAGATTTTTCAGATCACAAGACCTAGCATTTAGTGAAGTAACTCCAGATGAAGCAATTCAACTCGTAAATAGAACTGGAGGAACACAAAAATTAATTGTAGGTAGTCCAAACAATACAATTTTGGGAGTGAATGTTCTTTCATCTGGTCATGGTTATGAAAATCGAAAATTATTTGTTCAACCAACAGGTATTTCAACAATATTCAATCAGATTACTTTTGAAGGTCATAACTTTAAAGATGGTGACAAAATCGTATATGAACATGTTGGAACCACAATTAGTGGATTATCTACAGCACCTAATCAACAGTACATAGTTACTAGAGTTAATGACAATTCATTTAAACTATCTGATGCTGGTATAGGTGGAACTTCATTATTAAATTATAGTCAAAAATTATTTGTTGATTTACAATCCACAGGTATCGGGACTCAAACATTTAAATATCCAGATATTCAAGCATTTGTAGAGTATGTTGGTGTTACCACTGGTACAGTGATACAGGGAACAAATACACAAGTGGTGGCAAAAATAACACCAATAGTTAGAGGTGAAATAAGTGATGTATATTTACATGAAAGGGGAGCAGGGTATGGATCAACAATCTTAAACTTTGAGAATAATCCTATTGTTACAATTAAAAATGGTTCAGATGCTACACTTCCACAATTAATACCCATCATAGATAAAAATACAGGTGGTATATCATCAATCACTGTGGATGCGATTGGTGGAGGTTATTTCTCAACTCCAGATGTTGAAGTCATTGGAGAAGGTAGTGGGGCAAAGTTAAATCCAATTATAGATTTTGAGACTGGTTCTTTTATAGATGTTGAGGTTATATCTGCAGGAATTGGATATTCAGATTCAACAACATCACTGCGTGTTACACCATCAGGAAATGGTGCTGTAATTACTGCAAATGTCAGAGAACTGAATGTCAACAATACAATTAAATATGGATCAAAATTTATTGGAAATTTACAGGAAAATAATGGTATTCTTCAAAATGTTGTTACAGGATACTCAACTAAGTCATTTAATGAGAATGAAAATACCCCATCTGGAATTATAGGATGGGCATATGATGGAAATCCAATTTATGGACCTTATGGACGTGATCCTGAAAAGAAAATAGATGAACCAAGACGATTAGTAAGTGGATATCAAAACACATCATCAATTATTGATAGACCTAATCTTGATTCGGGATTGTTTATTGAGGATTATCAATTCACAAATAATGGTGATTTGGATGAGTATAATGGTAGATTTGAAATCAATGATGACTATCCAAATGGTGTATATGCATATCACGCTACAATTGATGCAAATGGTGATCCTGAGTTTCCATATTTTATTGGAGATAAGTACAGATCTAAAGTAGAAGATGATAACTTTAGAATTAATCAGTCATTCGATTTTATAAATTCTTCTTTAAGAAGAAATACTTTTCCTTACAATGTATCTGAAAAAACTGCTGGAAATGATTTCTTAACAGAAGCAAGTGATTTACAAACTCAAAAAATAGAGATTCAAACAGTAGAGTCTGGTTCTGTAAATTCAATAGAAATAATTGAAGGTGGAACTAATCAAAAAGTAGGAGATATATTAAACTTTAACAATGATGGTACTGAAGGTGATGGAATTATTGCAAAAGTTGATTCTATTAAAGGTGAACCAATTACAAGTATTGTTACAGACGTATTAAAATATAATGATGCTGTCATTACAAAAGAAGATAATGATACTCTTCGAATCACACCAACAAATAATCATAATTTAAGCAATGGAGATTTAGCAGTTATATCAGGTTTAACATCGTCATTATCAGATATTAATGGATCATATATTGTTGGTGTTACAACAGTCACAGGGACGCTTCAGGTTGCCATTGCTGCTACTAATACTTCATCCACAACTATGGAAATATATACCGACTTGGCATCTAAAGTTAAAGTTGGAAATTCATTGGTGGCAAACAATGAAACATTTAAAGTCCTAAACACCTACGATAAACCTAATATAATAACAGTTGAAAGAAATTCAGATAGTACAAATCATGGTATTTCCACATCAATTTATGTGGTTCCAGATTCATTCACAATTAAAAAATCTGTAGATAAAATTAAATCAACTGTAAATCAAAAACAATACTTCAATCCTCAAAAAGCAGTTGGGTTTGGGGCGAACACTGGTAAATCGGTAACAAAAACATTTAGATTTGGTGCAACTACTATCACTCGAAATATTCCTGTAAAGGGAATATATCTTGAAAATCATCCATTTGTCACTAATCAAAAATTAACAGTTACAAATGATGGAAATCCGATAGGTGTATCAGCAACAGTACCAGGTGTAGGTTATTATCCTATGCCATCAACTGTTTTTGCAGTCAGAAAAAATAAAAATGTTATTGGACTTAAATTAACTCTTGGAGGTCCTGAGGTATTTTTAGAAGACAACGTTGGTGCTGCAGTGGTTGCTGATAGTGATAAGTATTTCTTTGAATCAACTTTTGTACAAGAAAAGGTAGATGTACAAAATATTAAAAATACTGTATCTCTAAGTTCACCCTTCCACCAGTTAAAAGACAATGATTTAATTACACTCGATGTACGTTCTAACACCTCAGTTGGAATAGGTGAATTATCTGAAGTTGTAGTTCGTAGAGATTCAAATACTGGATTCATACTTGCAGACTCTGTGCAATGCCTTGTAGGTGCAATAAGTGCTGCAGACAACAAAGTAACTTTAAATAATCATCGTCTTAAGACAGGAGATAAAGTTCAACACTTCTCAACGAATACTGGATTAGGAAATAGCAGTTTCTTTGTTAGTGGAATTGATACAAATACATTTAAATTGTGTGATTCTTATGAAAATGCGATTGCGAATCCTCCAGTTATTTTTGACATACCTACAATTACAGGTTCCGCAATTCATACGTTTGAAAAAATTAATCCACAAATTTTAGTAGAAAAGAATGACAATTTAGTATTTAATTTAACAGATTCATCACTTTCTGGATATAAATTAAAACTTTACTATGATAAAGAGTTTAAAAATGAATTTGTATCCACTGGTTCAAGCGTTGGTTTTAATGTACCAGTTGACTATACTGATAAATTAACAGTTTCAACTGGATTTGGAAAGAGTTTACCTGATAGACTATACTATGGTCTTAAAAAATTAGGTGAAGAAGTAACTGCAGATACTACTGTTAAAGGTTATTCTGAAATTATTTTTGTAGATAACAATTTAAAAGGCACTCATAAAATTTCAAACGTAGGTTTAAATACATTCACCTTTGATTCTTTAAAAGTACCATTAAGGTCAACAATTACATCTGATGATTGTGATATTTTAAAATACAGCACAAAATCAGGAATTGTAACTGGATCAATAAATTCAGTAAACATTATCACAGGTGGTTCAAATTATAAGAAATTACCATCCTTTGTAAGCGTAGGTACAACTACAATACTTGATGTAAATGTTCTTCCAAAATCAAAAACAATTGGTAATATCAAAAAAACCAGAGTTATAAATGAGGGTTTTGAATATGCATCTGATCCTACATTACAACCAGAAGCTTTAATTCCATCTTTCGTTCAATTAAGAGGATCTAAAAAAATATCGAGTGTCGATATAGTCAGCGGAGGTTCTAATTATTTGAGTGCTCCTTCATTAGTTGTAGTAGATACAGAAACTGGAAAAGTATTTGAAGATACTTCATTAAATGCATTATTAGTTGGAACTTCAATTAATTCGGTAGTTGTAGAACAATCACCATCTGGTTTATCTGTAGGTAGAGTCGGATTATTTACGACTGAAAATTCAAATGGGGTAAGTATTCAAAACGTAGAATCTTACACAGGTGTCAGCACTTTCGTAGTTTCAATTTCAAAACCAGCAGGAGGATATATTGCAAACCCATTTGCAGCAGGAGATTCTGTATTCATAGAGGGTCTTCAAAAGGTAGGAACTGCAGGATCTGGATTTAATTCAGAAGATTACGGATTTAAATTTTTACCAGTCACTAATTATGATAGTAGTGGTGTTTTAGATAAAATTTTAATTGACGTATCTCAATACACTACAAATACTGGTAAAGCGGTTGAAACAATTGATTCATTTGGAGAAATTATTCATAGTAGAGATTATCCAAGATTTAGATTAAATTTAGTTGAAGGTGGATTTACCATTGGTGAAAAAATTATAATTGATGGAATTGAGAGGGATTTAACTGTTGTTGATTCAGGTGAAAATTTTGTTAAACTTATAGGTTTATATGATTTAAAAAATAATGATACTATTGTCGGTGCTTCATCAAGAAATAAAGGTGTTATTAAAGACCTATTCATAAACGAGGGTCAATTTGAAGTAAATTATTCGTTAATCAAAGATTTAGGGTGGGAGACTAACGTAGGTAAATTAAATGAAGATATTCAAGTTTTACCTGATAATGATTACTATCAAAATTTATCATACACAATACAAAGTCCTATAACTTGGAATAATTTAAATAGTCCTGTTAACAACTTAGTTCATACCTCAGGATTTAAAAATTTCTCAGATACAGGCATCACATCAACCTCAAGTGCATTTCCTGGTATTGGAACCGCAAGAATCTCAGTGCTTTTAGATGTTTTTCCTGAGTTTTTAAGACAGGTTAGAGTCGATTCTCTTTATAATTTTGATACCGCAAAAGATATTTTTGAAGGATTTTCAGTTAGTGGTGCAGGAACAACAACTGGATTAAGTTTAAATCAAAAATCCTCAAAATTCATTCAATTAGAAAATATAAATCTAACAGATTTTGTTGAAGCAAGGACAAATAACGTTTTAAATATTGATGACATCAGTTCACAATATTCTAATTTAGAAACTAATCCTAATTTATTCACCGACTTATTAGAAGTTGAGGCAGGTGATGGTTTCAATCGTATTCTTGCGACAGTTAAAGATACAAATAATAATCAAAATCAAATTGTTGAATTAGTAATATTGAATAATAATTCAGGAGTTTATTTACTTGAAAAAAATAAAACCAGCATATCAAATGAAATTAATTTAGGAGTTGGTGCAACTACAATACAGAGTGAAGATTTTACAAAATTTGCATTAGATAAAACAGGTGATAAGGATGTATTAAGATTTACACCATTTGATAAATTTAAATTTGACGTTGATTATGATATTAAATTCTATGAGTCTAAATTTAATTCAACTCTCGCAGGAACTGGATCAAGTGCGTTTGGACTTGTAAATCTAACAGGTTCTATTGTAAACGTAGCAACCGGAACTACATCATCCTTAATATCTACACCTTTAACAACATCACAAAGTCTATTTGTTAACTCACAAGTTACTGATTTAGTAACGAATGAAATGAATTTTGTTGAAACCCTAGTGGGAATCAACTCTGGTATCACATTTATGTCACAGGCATTTACTGATAGTAGTCAGGGTTCATTTAGTTCTAATTTTATTGGAACATTTGGTGCATCTACAAATGGTGGTGTTTTGGCACTTATCTTTACAAATGAAGGAGCAAATCCTGTAAAAATCAGATCAAATATAGTAGGGTTTGGTGCTACTAGTTCTGGAACTGGTACACATAGATTCTTAGCACCAGGACAATCAAATGGTAGTGAGAGAACTCAATTATTTGAATCAAAACATGATACACAGATAGGTTTAAGTACAATTGGAAGATTTAATAAAAATCTATTCTCCTCATTTAAATCAACGGTTTCAGTTGCCTCAACATATGGAGAAGCATTACATCAAGTATATGGTGTAATTCAAAGAGGTGCAACTGATACAGTCATTATAAATCAAAATCAGTTTTTATCTGGAGGAACTGTTGATAATCCTGGTGGCAATACTCCATCTGGAATTGGTACATTTAAAGCTAGATTTATAGGTAATAATTTAAATCTAGAATTTGTTCCTGATATTCAAATTGGTTATGATACAACACTCCCTAATGTTGGATACACAACGGTAAGATCTTTTAATGAAGTTTTCTATAGAGACAGCGATGTTAAATCAGCAGCAGGAGCAGTCAATAATCCAGCACCACTTGTCATCGGAAAATTAACACAAACATCAAATATCAAATTATTTAACTCTCTGAATGGAGCAAGAATTAATCGAAGAGATTTTGAACTCACATCAAATGGAACTCCAATTTTTGCTAAAACATTTGATCCATCAAATACTGGAATCGTCAGTTTTGCAACTGGTAAATTCTCAATAGATAATCACTTCTTTAGAAATAATGAACAATTAACATATACTCCACAAGCATCTTTCATAGGAGTTAATTCAGTTGCAATGGTATACCAACCTGGTGTTGGAAATACTGGTGTGCTTCCATCAACAGTATTTGCAATAAGAGAGAGTAATAACGTATTTTCAATATCAACAACAAGTGCAGGAGCCGCTGTTACTTTTGTTGATGCTGGAGAAGGTAATAATCATCAGTTTGAAATGTCTAAGTCACTTACAAAGGCATTAATAACAATAGACGGATTAGTTCAACATCCCATAGCACAGACAAATATAGTTTACCAAGTGGCAAATAATGGTGGATCAATAAGTGCAGCATCTACAATCTTTAGTTTATCAAATATTTCAGGTATCAATATCGAAGATGTATTAAAGATTGATAATGAGTTTATGAGAGTTACAAACGTAGGACTTGGAACATTAGCAATAGGTCCGATTAGTGGAACAGGTACATTACCATTAATTGGTGTGAAGAGAGGTTACATAGGAACTCTGAAAGCCACTCATGCAAATAATGCTAATGCAAAGGTATTCAGAGGTGCCTACAACATTGTTGGAAATGAAATTCACTTTACTGAGGCACCAAGAGGTAATTCATCAATTGTTGTAGACGAATCAAATTTACCTCCTGCTAAATCTGATTTTGAAGGTAGAGTATACTTTAGAAATGATTATGCAGGAAATAGAATATATGACGATATCTCAAATCAATTTAATGGTATCAAAAACGCATTTGAATTAAAAACTGGTGGTTCATCAACATCTGGTCTTGGTAATACTGGTGGAAATGGAATCATGTTTATCAATAATATTTTCCAAAGACCAACAACTACTAACAATGCAGACGGTAATTTTAATATAGTTGAAAATGAAACTTCAGGGGTGACTACAACAACTGCAATTTTCTCTGGTGTTAATCAAGGTGGGTCAATATTTAGAAGTGACATTGATATTAATCAAAATGACCTACCAAGAGGTGGTGTAATTGTATCTCTTGGTTCTACAGGTGGATTAGGATACGCTCCTTTACGCCCTGCAAAAGTAAAACCTCAACTTAATGGATCTGGAGCAATCACTGGAATAGTTGGAGCTGCATATAGTGGTGCAGTAAATAATATTACATCTGCTTCCTATGATAACTTAACTGGACTTTTAGATATTACGACAACTAACAAACATAATTTGAGAATTGGATATAATGATGAAGTATTACTCTCAGGATTAAACTTTTCTTGCACCTCTGGTGGTAATCCAATAGGTTCAGGAGTCTTCCCTGATGGAACAATAGGTGATAAGTTCTCAGTTGTTGAAATTGAAACAGATAAAAAATTCACAACTCAAGTTGGAGCAAGCACAATTCCCCACACTTACACAAGTGGAGGATTTGTAAGAGAATGGTATGGTGATTTAACATTCGGTTCTGGATACAATATTGGAGTCACAACAGATGGTGTATCAGTTCCAGCAACAGTATTTGATCCTGGTTATGACCACGTATTTGCAAGTGCTTCCACAAACGCAGTAACTGCAAATACTGGAGCACAGTTTACCCCATCTGATGCAACATATGACCCAGTAACAGGAAATCTTGTTTTATTCATAAATGGCCACGGTTTGACAGGAAGCAATACAGTTACAATAGCAACAGGTTCAATTTCATTCACTTGTTCAAAAGATGATTATAGAACAAATCATGCATATCCAAGAGCAACCGATCCAGCAGCAGGACAAACACTAAGTATTACTTCCTTTAATACTAATTCAATTACAGTAAACGTAGGTAAGAATGTAGGTACTGGCGCACACGTTACCACAACAATAGGAAAAGGTGGTGTACTATCATTTAATGTTGCTCATGCAGGTACAAATTACAAAGAACCAGAAATATTCTTACCAAGTCCATCATATGATGATATGGCAATTGAAGGTATTTCAAGAGTTGGATTTGGAACTGGTCCTGAAACAGGTGTTGGTGCTCTAATAAGTGTAGAAGTAAATTCATCTGGTCTACCTACTGGAATTGGTTCAACTTTATTCTCAGTTAAGAACTTTGAATTATCAAGAACAGGATATAAATTTAGAAAAGGTGATAAGTTTACACCTGTAGGACTTGTAACAGAGAGAAATCTCGCAAGACCAATAACTACGTTCATATTAGAAGTTGAAGAAGTATATGAAGATAATTTCTCATCTTGGCAATTCGGTGAATTTGATTTTATTGATTCAATTAAGTCTTTACAAGATGGTACAAGAAATATATTCCCATTGTTCTATAATGGTGAACTATTAAGCATACAGGCACAAAAAGGATCAGACATTATATCTCAAAACTTACTATTGATATTTGTAAATGGTGTCAATCAAAAACCAGGTGCAAATTATCAATTTGAGGGGGGAACTACATTTGCGTTCACGACACCACCTACTGAGGAAGATGATGTTGCAATTTACTTCTATAAAGGAAGTGGAGCAGACGCTGTTATTAATACAAGTATTGATAAAGTTCTTGAAGAGGGTGACACTGTTCAATTAACAGGCATTGGCACTGTGCCTCTACAGGAAGAACGAACAATTGTAAATCTTACATCTAAGGATAGATTTGAAACTAATTTATATACTGGAGATGGAATTAATTCTGTAATCGACAGACCTATGCATTTGTATAAACAGAAAGTTGATAAAATAATAAATTCCAGAATTGTTCCAAAAACAAGAGATTCTATTGCTGCACAAATATTCCCAACTGCAAAAGTTATTGCTGATATCACCACATCAACTGGTACTGGCACCAATAACTTATACGTGGACGATGTAAAATTATTTAATTATGAGCATACGACTCCAAATTTCCCTATTCAAATAATTTCAAATGCAGTTCTACCCACTGTTGGTTCATTAACAGCAGCGGTTTCGGGTGTTGGAACTGTATCAGGATTATCAATCGTTTCAGGTGGTGCTAATTATACAAGTGCACCATCAGTATCAATCTCATCACCATCAGTTGGAGTAGGAACTTTCATAAAAGCAGATGGTTCAGTCGCTGTTGCTACGACTGCAACTGCAACAGTAACAGTAAGTGGTGGTGCGATTGATGGATTTGCAATTACTAATCCAGGTTTAGGATATACAATCGCTCCAAGTGTTCTTGTACAACCTCCAGTCGTGCTTAGAGAAAGAACAGGTAATGTTGGTTTTGTAACTGGATTTACAGCAAGAATCACAGGTATAGCTGTAGGAACTGGTGGAACAGATATAGTATTTACGACAAAAAGAGATGATGGATTTAATGAATATGAGAAAGGTGATGGATCGGGATTGAATTTTGGAGATTTTATACTTGTAAAAGATACTACAGTGCATACTACTAATGGTGTGGTATCTAGAAATACATCTGGTTCTGCTAACGTATGCATCGGATCGACATTCTTTGATAATGTATATCAAGTATCTGGAGTCTCTAATACTGGAGTTACTGGAACAATTAGGTGTAGAGCAGTTGTTCCTAATTCAGATATAAGTACAACAACTGGTGATGACTTAGGTTCATTATCATTTGGTAGATTGAACAACATTACTAGGGGTTCAAACCCAATTTCAATAACAGTCACAGGTTTAACAGTAGATTCTAATTTGTCAACTTTCCCAACCATTCAAAGGGCGGGAGGAGATTACACTTTAAGGAATACAGGTGCTTTACCTAAATCTGTATAAATATATAAAAAAACTATTAATATGCCAGCCGTAGTTACAGACCAATTTAGAATATTTAATGCAAATAACTTTGTTGACTCATTATTTGATTCATCAAATTCTTATTATGTATTTTTAGGATTATCAAATCCCACTAATCCATCCGCTGGTTTCGGAAGAGCAACCGATGCCAATTGGCCAAATAATACACCCCCAGTCGATAATTTTCAATATCTTTCTCACTATAGAGACACAACTTTATTTGGTAAAAAAATATTACCATCAAATGTAAGAAGAGTTGTTAAAAAAAATAGTTGGGTTTCAAATACAAGGTATGATATGTATCGTCACGATTATAGTGCGAGTAATAAATCACCTAATTCGGAGAGTACAAATTTATATGGATCAAATTATTATGTTATAAACAGTGATCTAAGAGTTTATATCTGCATTGATAATGGATCCTCAGGTGCACCAGGTTCTGACACTGCAAAGGGAGGAACTTCATTAGACGAACCAACATTTACGGATACTAGACCATCTGCAGCAGGTACGAGTGGTGATGGGTATGTTTGGAAGTACCTTTATACAATAGCACCTAGTGATATTATTAAATTTGACTCTACAGAATTCATTGCCTTGCCTAACGATTGGCCAACATCAACTGATAGTCAAATACAAACTGTAAGAGAGGCAGGTGATTCTCGAATTAATAATAACCAGATTAAAAAGGTATATATCGAAAATAGTGGTAGTACTTCTTCTTCTGTATATGACTCAGGAACATTTACTTGTGATATCCTAGGAGATGGGACAGGTGGTCAGGTATCTGTTACTGTTGATAAAAATGGAAAAATAACTGATGCTGTGGTAACCTCTGGTGGTCAGGGTTATACATACGGAATTGTCGATTTAACTCCAGTACAAAACTCATCGTCAATAAATTTGGCTGATAGAGCGAAATTAATTCCAATTATACCACCTTCTAGAGGACATGGATTTGATTTATATACAGAACTTGGTGCGGATAAAATTTTAATTTATTCTAGATTTGATGATTCAACACAAAGTTTTCCAACTTCAACAAAATTCTCTCAAGTTGGAATTTTAAAAAACCCTGAGAAATTTACCGATAGCACTATATTCGATGGTATAAATTTTTCATCCTCCTTTGCTGCAAAAATTACTTCGAATCCAACCAACGACCCAGATGTAGGTGCTGAAATAACTCAGGGAAATGCAAAGGGTTATGTTACTTCATATGATAGACAAACAAAAGTTTTGAAATATTCAAGAGATAGATCTCTATATTTTAATTCTGAAACTCCTACCAATCAAACCGATTATGCAGGTGTAAACTCAGGAAGTAAAATTGTTGAGTTTACAACAGGTGCTATCAATGTAGAACAACTATCCGGATCAAATATCACATTAAATATAGAAAATTTTAATGGTGCTACAGTATCTGTAGGTAATAAAGTGGTGGGTTTAGGAGTAACCTTCTCAGGAGGTCTTGCGAAACCTGAGATAAATAAACAGACAGGTGATATAATTTATATTGATAATAGAGACCTGGTCGCAAGAGACGCAAGGCAAAAAGAAGACGTTAAAATCATTCTGGAATTCTAAAACAAATGGCGCAAAAATCAAATTTAAATGTAAGTCCATACTTCGATGACTTCGATTCAAATAATAATTTTTACAAAGTATTATTTAATCCAGGATTCCCAGTTCAGGCACGAGAGTTAACAACTTCACAATCAATATTACAAAACCAAATTGAAGATTTTGGAAGTCATATATTCAAAAATGGTTCAGTAGTTATACCTGGTAACTTAGTTTATGATAATAGATATCACTCGGTTAAATTAAATTCAACTAATTTTGGGATAGACATCTCACTTTATATTAACAATTTTGTTGGTAAGACGATTACAGGAAAACTATCTAACGTAAGTGCAACAGTAGAAAAGGTTGCATTGCCAACTACAGATCCAGTAGATGATATAACAATTTACGTAAAATATATTGGTGGTAATGATAATTTTGAAACAAGTGCATTTACAGACGGTGAAGCATTAATCTGTGATGAGAATGTTACTTACGGGAATACAACAATTCAAGCAAATACAGATTTTGCTGGACTAATTAGTGAAGATGCAACTTCAATTGGATCTGCCGCATCAATAGGTAAGGGTGTATATTTTATTCGTGGATACTTTGTAAATGTATCTCAACAGACAATACTACTTGATTATTATACTAATACACCATCTTATAGAGTTGGATTGAAAGTAACTGAGTCATTTGTTGGAGCAAAGGATGATGATTCACTATATGATAATGCAAAGGGATTTACTAATTTCGCAGCACCAGGTGCTGATCGATTAAAGATTACATTAACATTAACTAAAAAACTAATCACTGATCTTGACGATACAGATTTTGTTGAACTACTTCGTGTCGATCAGGGTAAACTTAAAAAAATACAATCTAAAACACAGTATAATTTACTTAAAGATTATATTGCTGAGAGAACTTATGATGAATCAGGAAATTATACAACTAAACAATTCATACCATCATTACATAATTCATTAAATGATAATCTTGGAAGTAATGGTATTTACTTTGAAGATCAAAAAACAGATCAAGGAAATACTCCATCAGATGATTTAGCAGTAATTAAATTATCACCAGGTAGAGCATACGTAAGAGGATATCAGGTAGATAAACCATTTACTTCAATTGTTGATGTAGAAAAACCAAGAGATACAGAAAAAATTAAGAATGTAACTGTTCCATTTAAGGCACCAAATACACTATCAGTTTATAGTGTGCATGGAGTTCCAAAACAAGGTGAAACAATTGATCTTTATTCAACAATCCAAAATCAACCTTTTGGTGACGAAATTGGTATTGCAAGGGTATATGGATTTAACTTAAAGAACGCTGAATATAAAGATGGTTCGACTGAATGGGACTTACATTTGTATGATATTCAAGTAAGAACTGATTTAACATTACACAGAACTGTTAGCAGCGGAGATATACCACTAACATCATTTGTTGTTGGAAAAAGTAGTGGTGCTGTGGGATTTGCCGCAGTTCCAGGTGCTCCAAGTGGTATATTAAAACTAACACAGACTAATGGTAAATTTCAAGCAGGAGAGGCACTACAAATAAATGGTATTGATTTTCCTGTTGGTGTTGGTACAGTCACTACATTTGGTATTAATGATATTAAATCTGTTAGACAAGGTGGAGGGGTAAGTGGTACCGTTAATTTAAACTCTGGTGGAGGAGACGCTCTTAACTTTCAGGCAAGAACTGTTCTTCGAAAGGCACCTCTACCAAATGGAACAGTTGATATGTCCATTAGTAGTAGTGGATTAACGACTGCATTAAATGTGAATGGTGGTTTTCTTGGATTAAAACGTGATGACATCATAATCTACAATAATGACCAATATAATGAAGAAGTTTATAATGCAGTTGATACTGTCGGTTCTGGATCCACACAAGTTACATTGAGATCTATTTCTGGAGTTGGTCTTGGAGTTACAAATACGTTTAACCCATCTTTACCACATAGTGATTTTGCTGGTAGTGTTAAAGGATTTTTAGGTATACCTGATATTCGCACAAATGAGACTGGTCTATTTGCACCATTACCTGATAGTAATATTGCTTCAGTGGATTTAGATTCATCTAATTTATTAATCAGCAAACAATTAACAGGCGAGCAAACAGATACTGCTGGATTATTAAAATTTGATACAACTCAGTTATCAGGACTTACTGATGTTGGATTTTCAGCGTTTGATGAAGACAGATATTCAGTTCATTTTCCTTCTGGTATTTCAACTGCGATATCTAATAGTAATTTTAGATTTTCGGCGGCGAATGAAATAACAATTACAATGAACAACCCACAGCAGGTTACTAGTAGTCCTGGTATTGTTGTTAATACAACTGTTCAGAAAAGTAAAGTTGATAGTAAAATAAAAACTTATAATAGAAGTACAAAACTAGTAGTTGCTAAGTCAAAATATCCAGCTTCTGGTGCAACAGCACTTGGTGGTGGAACATCGGAACTTGCTGATGGATTAGTTTATAATAAGTTTTTTGGTTTAAGAGTTCAAGACGAGAAAATATCATTAAATCGCCCTGATGTTGCTAAATTAATCGCAGTATATGAATCTGTAGATGGAGCAACTCCTATATTAGATAAATTGACATTTAGTGCTTCTATCGCAGTTTCTGAAAATTGTGTAGTTGGAGAAAATGTTATTGGTTCTGATTCAAATGCAATTGCAAGAGTCATTTCTACAAGTGCAGGTGGTGACGCAAATAGTATTGAAGTTGTATATCTGAATGATTCAATACTCACTACTGGGGAAATAGTGACTTTTGATGAATCAAATATTGAAGCACCAGTCCAAACAATAACTCTAGGTGTCAAAAAAGATTTGACAAGTTCTTACAAACTTGACAAAGGACAGAATAAAGAATTTTATGATTATTCTAGTATTGTAAGAAACCAAGATGTTGCAGAACCAACCAGACCACTTTTAGTTATATTTGATCATTATACAGTGCCATCAGGTGATACTGGAGATGTATTTACAGTATTAAGTTACGATGATGAAAGATATGCAACAGATATACCTACTATTGATGGGAATTTTAGAGCATCAGACACTTTAGATTTTAGACCTAGAGTTGCTGAATTTACAGCAACTGATAAATCACCATTTGATTTTACTGCAAGAACATTTACTAATGCATCAAATATATTCCTAAAACCGAATGAAGGATCTCTTTTAGATTATGAATATTACTTACCTAGAATTGATAAGTTATATTTAAATACAAAGGAAGAATTTATCGTTCAAAAGGGTGTTCCTGCAAGATATCCAAAACCTCCACAAAAGAGTGAAGGTTTATTAGAAATTGCTCAAATTTCATATCCAGCATATCTTTACAATCCACAGGATGCGATATTCAAATTAATTGATAATCGTAGATATACAATGAGAGATATTGGTGGAATTGATAATCGAGTTAAAAATTTAGAAACTACTACATCACTAACTCTACTTGAATTAGATACAAAGACACTTCAGATACAGGATTCAGAGGGTCGTAATAGATTTAAGTCTGGTTTCTTTGTAGATGATTTCAAAACAACCAATTTTATGACAAGAGAATTTACCTCTGCTGAGATAAATCCAAATACAAATGAATTGGTTCCAGTTAGATCAAGAAACGCAATTAAACTTGATTTGGCACCAGCAGATTTAAATAATAAATCTGAAAACTTCCCATTGATTGATTCAAATCTTCAGAAAACAGGAAGAGCAATCACTTTGAAGTATGATGAAGTTGGTTGGTTAGAACAAACATTTGCGACGACTGTTGAAAATGTTAATCCATTTCATGTTGTTGTTTATACTGGTAATCTTGTATTAGATCCTACGACTGATATTTGGACAAGGACAGTTCAATTAGAAGATCGTAACATAACAAGCACTCGCAATAACGAAGTAAATTTAAACAATAACATAGATTTAAGTGAGTTCAATTTTGCTCAAATCAATCGTAATAATATTAATCGTAGAGTTGCAGATGGTAGAAGACAAGGCACAACACAAACAAGCACACAAATTAATATTGGAGGTCAAAGAGATGAAAATATAAATCAAACAACTAGATCTACATTTACAACTACAGATGTATCAATTCGAAACGTCTTAATTTCATCTGATCGTGACTCATTTATGAGATCAAGAAATACAGAATTTGCTGCATCAAATTTAAAACCAAAAACTCGCTACTATCATTTCTTAGATAATAAGAGAGGTATTGATTTAGTTCCAAAATTACTTGAAATTAAAAACTCAAGTGGTGTGGACGGATCAGATGGTGTGTTCACAATTGGTGAGACAGTTGTTGGTTCAGTTGGAAATAAAACAAGAGTAAGATTTAGACTTGCTCAACCAAATCATAAGAGAGGTAAATTTGATAGTCCTCGCACTACATATTCATCTAATCCTTACATATCTACACCTGCAGGGGGCACAGCAGAGGCGTTACCAACTCTTTATAGTCAAACAACATCTGTGTTAAATGTAGACACTGAGGCGATGGCAGAGGAGGCAGAGGGAACTTACTTTGGATATGTTACAAAGGATATGAAACTTGTTGGACAAGAAAGTGGTGCAGTTGCTTATGTTAAAGATGTTAAACTTATTTCAGATTCAATAGGAGACGTTCTTGGAACATTCTTCTTAAGAGATCCTAATTCAACACCACCAGGACCAAGTGTAAAAGTTGAAACTGGAACAAAAACATTTAGATTATCATCTGATTCAAATAATGATCCTGGTTTACCAGGTAGCAGTGATGTTTCTTTTGCAGAAATAAATTATATCTCAAATGGTACTGTTGAGAGATGGCAAAATGAAGTAAATACCACAAATATTGTTAATAATGTAAATCTAAGTACAAATATTGGATTCTCTGTAAACACAATTAATGTTGACACAATTACAACAGAATTCTATGACCCTCTTGCACAAACATTTGTTGTTGGTGGAAACATTGAAGCACCTTCTGATATTGATACAAACGATGATATAGATGGTGCATTTTTAACTGCAATCGAAGTATTTTTTGCAAAGTGTGATCAAAAAACAGCACCGATTACATTCCAGATAAGAACTACAGAATTAGGTATACCAACTCGTAGAGTTATTGGTACTCCTGTTGTTCTTTTCCCAGATTCAGTAGTTGGTACAGATGATGATGGTAATAATATTTTACTTAAAAATAATACATCTACGGATGCATCTGTAGGTACAAAAGTAACGTTCCCAGAACCAATATGGTTACCACCCGGAACTGAATATGCATTAGTATTAGTGTCTGATAAGAGTATGGATTATGAAGTGTGGACAGCGATTATGAATGAACCCACTGTAAACACTCAGAATTTACCAACTGCAGAACAGACCACATACTCTACACAGTATGCGATGGGTGCATTGTTTAAATCTCAAAATGGATCACTCTGGACTGAAAATCAGTATCAGGATATGAAGTTTAAATTGTATAAGGCAAACTTTACATCTGATTCAGGAACTGCAGTTTTCCATAACCCAGATATTATTACTCCTGATAATGCAACACCTGATGAAAATAGTGTTGAAGTTCCAAGATTATTAAGTAATCCAATCGTTACACTACCAAAGAAAGGTAGAGTTGTAGTTAATCATTTCAACAATACTGACTCAAGCATATTCACTAAATTAGTTGTGGGAAGAAAAATTCATGCTCACAATAAGATACGTAATACAGCTGTGATTGAGGGTCTCGGAGGGGAAGTGAGTGGTGTTGGTGTGGCAACAGGTGGACTTAATTATAAAGCAAACGGTTCAACTGATGTTGAAACTTACAATATAATTGGTCAAGGTACTGGATTGAAAGTAAATATTAATTCTGTAAATGGTGATGGTAATATATTAACGATTACTCAAGTTGGATTAGGTAAAGGATACAAAATAGGGGACATTGTAGGTCTCGTAACATCAACAGCGGATAAATCAACAGGTTCAGGTGCTCAACTTGAAATATCTAATATTTCCAGCACAGATACACTATACCTAACAGACATACAAGGTCAAGATAGTTCTTGGACAAATTCAGTTAATCAGCAATTAAGATATAATGATAGTACTAATGCAAATGGAACTGTTGGTTTAACAACATACAAGATATTGAGTTACAGTGCTGATGGTGCACCACATGATGGTCAGACATTAACAATTCAAGATTTTGAGCATGGTGGATACTCCAGTGTTAATAAATCAATCTTGAAGAGTGTTTCTCCAGATACTGAAACAACTAATTTAGTAGGAGCAATATCAGCAACAGATACTCAGTTATCCGTTGGTTCAACCACTGGTTTTGCAGTCTTTGAAGGAATTCCTGTTGGAGCTCAAAATCCAGGTTATATAAAAATTGGTGATGAGATTATTTCTTACGACCAAGTGGGTGCAACTACACTTAATAATCTTGGAAGAGGTATCGACAACACAATCGCTCAACCTCATGGTCAAGTAAACGCTGTTGAATTGCAAAAATATGAAATTAGTGGAATTTCATTAAGAAGAATCAATGGCATAGAGAAAAATATAAACGCATCAGGTATTGATATTGATTCATATAATATTAATTTTGATAATAGTGCTAATGGACTTGATAGAAGTGCAGATGTGGCGAGTGTAAGTGCTGGAATAGGATCTGCACCTGCATTATCATTTAAAGAAAAGAGATTTGTTGGTGGTGATAATGTTCACTCATCAACTAATATCATGTTTGGTGCTGCTGTCCCAACATTCAATATATTAAATCCTGGTTCTGATACTAATACAACTGCAACAATAAGAACTGTGTCTGGTACAAGTGTTGGTGGTTCTGAAGTTTCCTTTATCGATCAGGGATTTGAAACAGTTGAAATTAATGAATATAATGAGTTTTCAACTCCTCGTTTAGTTGCTTCAAAAGTAAATGAAACTGCTTATCTTAATAATTTACCAAGAAATAAATCATTAACAGTTAATCTTACATTAAATAAAACTGCTTCTTCCGCATTATCACCTATTATTAGAACAGATACTGCATTTGTTGAATTGATTAATCATCGTTTGAATAATCCAGTTGGAGCGGAGGACTATTCAATTGATCCAAGAGTTGATAACATCGCAAATGATCCACACTCAGCATCATACATGTCAAGAGTGATTGAATTAGTTAAACCTGCAACTTCATTAAAAGTTCTTATCTCTGCTTATAGAGATGAGAGTGCTGACTTCAGGGTATTGTATGCATTACAAAAACCTGATGATGGTGGTGAAGTTAAATTTGAACTATTTCCTGGTTATAATAACATATTAAACACAAGGGAAGATGAAGTTGGAAGATTAGTTCGTGATTCTTCAAAAAATGATGGAAGACCTGATGTATTCGTACCTGCAAGTTTAGATAATGAATTTTTAGAATATCAATTCACTGCAGAAAATCTACCTGAATTTACAGGATATATAATTAAAATTGTGATGTCTGGTACAAATCAGGCAAGACCTCCTAGATTTAAGGATTTAAGAACTATCGCTGTCAGATGATTAAAGTTGAAGGACATAAAAATCTTTATCGTGATGAGAATACAGGTGCAATTGTAAACTGTGATGATGTTGCCTATGATAATTACGTTCGTAGTGTAAAGGCATCAGAAATGAAGAAAAATGAAATTGATCAGATGAAGAATGATATACAAGATATCAAAGATGCCTTAAAAGAATTGAAGGAGGGGATTAACTTAGTCATAAATAGTAAATAATATAGTATTGTTAAATAGATGGCTGTATATGTATCGAATATTGTAATCAATTCAGGCACAACTTTTTCAGAGACATTTACTTTGGAATCTGCCACTACTAATTCAGCGTTTAATTTAACTGGATATGCTGGTGCTGCGCAGATGAGAAAACATGCTGGTAGTTCAACAGCAACAGCTTTTACAGTTGAATTTCAGGATCCTCTTACCTCTGGACAGATTATACTAGGTCTTACTGCATCTCAAACTGCTTCATTAAAACCTGGTCGTTATGTGTATGATATTGTTATTACAAAGGATGCTAATAAACAGACGGTCGTTGAAGGGAATGTGTTAGTTCGAGAAGGAGTAACCCGTTAATGGCAAACATCAAAGTTCGTGTAGGTGGAGATAGTATCAAAGCCCGTGTCGGACAATCAAATGCTGTTAAAGTCATCGCTGCTGCCTCAGGTGGAGCGATAAGTGCTGATACCGCTATTAATGTAGTTGGTGGTATTGGTTCGATTTCTCAACTCTCAGTTGGTGAAGCCGCTGGAATGCCAGGTGTCTCCACTTTTTTTGGAGGATCTTTTTTCAAAGATATTGTTACCATTGATGGTTTAACAACATTAAATGGAATCACAACAGTCACAGCACCTACATTATTTGCAAAACAACTAAATATTGCAGGTGTTTCGTCATTTATTGGAATCGTCACAACTGGAAGCGACCTTTTTGTGGGTGGTGACCTATATGTTGGGGATGATTTAAGATTTGACGAATTCAATGCCAGAAATGGAAACATCACTGGTATTTTAACTGCAGTAACATCCAATGTTACCAGTAATTTTACTGTTGGCGGTAATGTAGATATCGGTGGAAATGCAGATATCACAAGTGCATTAACTGTTGGTGCAAATGCTGATATAACCGGAACACTCACTGCTGGATTGATCGATGGAGGAATTTATTAAAAATGGCAAAACCAAGTAGTAGACAAGAATTAATAGATTACTCTTTAAGGAGATTAGGTGCTCCTGTGCTGGAAATAAATGTTGATGATGACCAAATAGATGATTTAGTTGATGATGCTCTACAAGTCTTCAATGAGCGTCATTTTGATGGTGTTGAGAGAATGTATTTAAAATATAAATTTACACAAGATGATATTGATAGAGGAAAGGCAGATGGAACATCAGGGGTTGGAATTGTAACAACAACAGGTATATCAACTAATACTGCAACCACTGTTACAAGTAATTTTTATGAAACATCAAACTACATACAAGTTCCAGACTCTGTGATAGGAATAGAAAGAATATTTAAATTTGATACCAGCACAATATCAGGTGGTATGTTTAGTATCAAATACCAATTATTCTTAAATGATCTTTATCGATTTAATTCTGTCGAATTATTACAATATTCAATGACAAAAACATATCTTGAAGATATTGATTTCTTATTGACACCTGAGAAACAAGTTAGATTTAACAAGAGACAAAATCGTTTATACTTGGATATGGATTATACTGCAGTGAATAAAGATGATTTTATTGTGATTGATTGTCAAAGAATCTTAGACCCAAACACATTCACAAGTGTATATAATGATAGTTTCTTAAAAATATATCTGACTGCACTTATTAAGAGACAGTGGGGACAAAACCTAATGAAGTTTAGAGGAGTCAAACTAGCAGGTGGAATTGAATTGAATGGTAGAGAAATATACGAAGATGGTGAAAGAGATTTAGAAAACATCAGACAGAGAATGCAACTTGAGTATGAGACACCTCCTCTTGATTTTATTGGTTAATGACAAATGGCATTAAATCCCTTTTTTCTACAAGGATCACAAAGTG
>VTLG01001658.1_pt1 | contig 27424 bp, 58 predicted proteins | sample 4694571 | NCBI WGS metagenome assembly VTLG01 (sample SAMN12604809, study PRJNA352737) | marine metagenome | biome: ENVO:00000447; feature: ENVO:00000209|ENVO:00000569|ENVO:01000036; material: ENVO:00002151; isolation source: viral sequences binned using virsorter ...
ATTAGTGCTTCCATAATTCGTTCAGTGTTACTGCCTTTCCTGTGTTCTTTTCTACTGCGACTGCTCTATCGTCCCATAGCTCAACCATTCCAAAGTCCTTGGTGCAGGTTGTCTCTAGCTTCTGACCGATGTGCTTGTCGCACCATTTATCAATAGCCCTGCGATGTTCGCCATCTTCATCGTGAGATACTCTTGCGGTGAAGATTTTAACCTTCGCGCCTTCATCAAGCCACAACTTAATCCTAGTAAGCATCGGTTCTATTGGCTCGCCAATGTTAGTGCCATCGTACTTATCGTACTGTGCCAACGTGCCGTCAAGATCAACTCCAATCCAAGGCTCCATTTTAATCCATTTCTTTTTCTTCTTGCTCATCATCATAATCCAGTGTCCATGCAACTATAACCAGTGCTGCGAATACTGCTCCTATGTAAATAAATACTTCCATTAGTCCTCTTTTAGATAATCAACGACTTCATCAATCTTATCTTGATAATGTTTTTGTGTCCAGCCATCATTGTGACCACTGTTTGCTTCTAACTTCCAATCTTGTAGTATCTGAATTACTTCGTTCACTATACGTCCCATTCGTTACAGGCTGCATCTACAACCTCATTAAAATGCCAGTGTGGGTTAGCTTGTGCGTACTGTATCGCAGACACAAACACCTCTGCTTGCAAACCGTATTCGTCTGCTGCGCCTATCGCGCCGTATGCGTAGTCTAGCTGCGCTTCTATGCTCTCGATGTCTTTCATTAGTCTCTATCCTTAATGTCTAGGGGTTGGCTCCAGTATGCGGCATCTTCTTCGAGTCTCTTGTCTTGTTCTCGTCGCTGCTTTAGCTCGTCAATCCTCTGAAAGAATTTATTCTTTGCTTCTTCCATGTTTTCCATTTCATTCATTACTGTGCTGCCTTTACTTCAAGGATTTCGTAGTTCAATGCTTTTGCTTGGTGTTGGTATGACTGCAAAACCTGTTCGGGGTTTCTGAATGTGCCTTGCGTCAGAATCCATTGCGGGTTGTCACAAGCAACGGGCGTGTTGTATTGGACTTTCATCCAGTATTGTTTCATCTTCTTTTCTCCTATTGGTGCTATTGGATTTACTTTAATAGTATTGGTGGACGATATTCTCATTCTGTATCCTCAAAGAATTCTTGACGCTCCAAGTATTCTTTTAGCTTCTTGTCTCCAGTGGTGATGATTTGCGTTTCACCCTTGCCCGAATAATTAGTATCGTCCTCCTGCATCGTTACGATGTAGGCATCCTCTACGTCATCCATTGTTTCGTTGTACCAAGACTCTACTGGTTCCCCAGCAAGGCCATTGATTACCAACGTGTGCGCTTCGCTCTCTGTTCTTGCATCAACGTGATATTCTGCGCTGTGCAATTCTGTTACTATTACTCTATATTGATTCATGGTTTATCCTAAATAATCGTTATCGTCGCATGGCAGCATACTCAAAGGGTATTGAATGTCTGCCGTTGGTGGAAGGTCATCGTGGATGTCCTTGATTGAGTCATACGGGCCTTGCTCGTACCCTTGCTCATCGAGAATCCAGTACCCATCATCCTTATCCAGTATCTCGTATTGCTTCATTAGTCTACTTTCTTTAGCTCTTCTTTCTCTAGTTCTTCAGCCATTACTTGTGCTGCTCTGATCCTACCGCGCATCTCTGCTCGTTGTTGTTCTGCTTCGTGCATCCTGCGTAGGTTGCGCTTCTTTCTCCACTGTCGGGCGGTTTGCCCTTTCTTTCTATGTTTTGATACTGGCATTATGCCTCCTCCATTGCTGTTTTGATTTGTTTGATTGCTGTATCGACTTCTGCAAAGTCTAACGTCTCGCATAATTCGCCGCTTAAACTTTTGTGTTTGTAATCATGCCCAAAGTTAACACGCATCGTTATTGCCGCAATCCACTTGCCAGTATAACCCGTGCTGTAATGTTGTGTATGCTCTTTGCCTCTGATGTGAACTGATACCCAAGGCTTGTCCATTGCAACGTCTCTCATTGCTACTGTTGCCGTTTCCGCTGGGTATGCTGACGTACTGCTGCGAGGGATAACGTCCTCCTCGTTGATGAGGCCCATCGCTGCCATGTGTTTTACTCTGCTGTTTGTTACCCATTTGATTTTCATAATTATCCTTAATTAAGATTTAGTAATCTATTCCTGCTTCTTCCTGTTTCCAATCGTCACCGTTTCCCCTGTGTCTCTCAATTAAATCTTTCATGTTGTGAACTCCATCAAATAATCTGTCCATGTTCATGTGTTTCCAGTTGCCAGTAACGAAACAAAGTTTCCTGTAAACTTCTTCTAGCATTTCTTTATCGGTCATTTCGCTTCCTTCCACCTTGGGCCTGTGATTGCGGGACGCTCATCAGCAATCAATCCTTCGATCTCTTTGATTTTATCTTCCCACTCAAAGTTCCTTTCCCAACGCTCCCCTTCGGGTTGTTGCTGGGTAATCTCAAAGATTTTTTTAATGATGTCGTGGTTTCTCATTTAATCGTCCATGTGTTGTTGTAGTTGGTCACGCAGACGAACAAACTCATCGTCAGACATATCCATTTCTTCGACTATCGTATCTGGAACAGTAGCCATTGCTATCCGTGCCATTTCTAAATAAGTGATTGCATCTTCTTTCATTTAGTCCTCCAATTCTGCGAGTCTGCAAAAATAATCTCCGCCCTCAACCCAGCGACTAACATCTTCAAAGAGGTCGAAAATATATTCGTGGTTATCGTCGGTTTTGTCGTAGACATACCACATTTGGTCGTCTTTGTTGTGATAGATTTCTAGGTTTGTTTTCATTTTACCTCCTAATTAAATCGTTGCAATGATCTTCCGCTATCGCCAACGCCTCTTGTTCTCTGTTGTGTTGTTCTTCCTGTTCAGCATACATGATGTCGTGTTCAGCAAGGGTATTAGCTTTTGCCAATTTTAATACAATTTCAAATGCTTCTTTAGTAGTCATTCTTAATCCTTTCTCCAGCCCACAAACCAGCAAACCCAAAGTAACGTAAGGCTAAATGCAAATAACGCTTCAATCATTTAATCGTCCCACTCTGGTACGTCAAGCTCAAGGCGCAATGCTTTAGCTTCTTCGGAGTCCCAATCATACCAAAACTCCTCCTCGATTTTACCTTCGACGATGGTTTGCTCACCGATGAACAGTCCACCCTCATCGCTGAACTGGTTATGAAAAGTCAGGTTTGGGTATTGCATTGAAACGTGCAGGAAGAAATTAGTGGCAGGACTCCATGCGGTGAAGTAACGTATCTTGTTGTCAAGCCACTCCTCAACGTCATAGCAATCCCATTTGGTTCCCCAGTTGTCCACTCGCCAAGCGTACCATGAAGGCCATTTGATTTTGTTTAGGTCGTCAGTCGCGCACTCCTTGAGTCGCACGACATTCTCTCTCACCTTCGTCTCTGGTGGAGTTGGCATCTGCGCCTCAAAGCTGAACTGTTTTACTTCTTCACCGTCTTGGATTTTGTTCTCCTCGATGAACCGCGCAACTTCGTGAGCGTTTCCAATTACTTCTAATAGGTTTGTAGTGTGATTTGGCATTTTAAGTATAAATATGTTTAATTAAGTTTTGTAAGTAAGGTCGCCGCCACAACCATGAACGTGACGGCAACCCTTTTCCCTACTTACTAATTGTTTGCTGCCTTGTATCCAGCGGCATAACCGTCATTCCAATCGTCGGTCACATCATCCTCGTCCCAACGCTCGTCTACATCATCTTCGTCGTAATAGTCATAAACGAGATGGTCTTGCAAAGGTCGCTCAATCGTCTCATGCAGAGCAACGACCTTATACTTTGAGGTACGCAACTTCTGACAGTCACAATCCTTGGGTACGCTAACAACGTCAGCGGGATTGATTTCGACAATCATTAGATGTCCACCTCCACTCGCATAACCTTTAGCGTAATTGTGGCTACCAGCATGGAAACCATACGAACAACCAATGTCGGAGTCATCGCATACTGCATTGCGTTGCATCTCCAAGGTTTGCCCAACAGAGTTATCGAACTTACCCGAATAATGGTCGGTGAAGTCCTCGTTCACGCCTTTGTAGGCAAGGAAGTTACCATCGGGAGTTAGAGGCATATTCTTATGCTCCAAGAACGTGTAGAGTTGCTCTACTGAACGCCGCGATGGGTTGCTCTGAAGTTTGTCGATAAACCTCACGATGGGTTCATACGGCAGTTGTTGCTGCATAAAATCCAGCAGTCGGTCAACCACATGACCATGAATCTCCTCGTCCTTATAGTAGACGGTATTGTTACGGATGGCAACATTACCATCAGCATAATCCTCAATGGCGCGAGCCATATCGAAAAGATTTGGAAGGTCATCCCATCGCTTTTCGATGAGTGCTTGCTTCGCTTGTGGGAAATTCGGTGCATCCACCGACATCGTATAGGGTTTGCCTTCCAAAACAACCGTTAGGCTATGGTCGGTCAGAACGTAGGGAATCATATCTTCTTTTTTTTACTCCTTTTATCTTGTTTAATTGTTACTATACCCTAGTTTAGCATACACTTTAACCCTTGTCCAGCTTTTTTTTCATCTTTTTTAGGTGTAACATCTAACAGGATGCAGCTTTCTTTGACCTACCGAGGAATCCCCGTGGAAATCCACCCATGCAGCGATGGAGATTGGAGACATGACACGATTTTTTTCTATAATACTAAAAAAATTATAACAAAAGCTGAAATTCATACCATAATACAGTATCTTTATGACGAAGGCTACATAAAAGACCGTAGAACTAAATACATGATTGCTGACGGCAACTCTTATGAAATCTAAACTTTTACAATTACTTAAAAACAAATGGGCGCATTTACTTTTGCTGCTGTTTGTTTTAGCTTTTGTCTGGCATAGCGGTTTTAAGACTTACTATAACTGGGGTACGAGTATGGAACCCACATTAAAAAACCATCAGTTAATAGTAGTTAATAAAATATGGTATGACCTTGTACCTATGTCAAGGTATGACGTTATTGTAGTGAGCGTGAAAGGTGATGGATATTATACGAAAAGAATAATCGCTTTGCCTAATGAAACTATTGAAATAAAAGAAGGAAGAATTTTTGTGAATGACAAGGAGTTGGTTGATGACCCGATAAAAAACCCTTGGGAATGGTACAACTCCGAAACTGGAATAGGAAATAAAGGAATCAAGTTTCCTAAAACGTCACTTAAAGCTGATGAGTGTTTTTATATCGGTGACAATAGGCGCAATACAGTTTGGGGAATAGCCTCCACAAAAGACATTCGCGGAAAAGTAATGATGCTAAAATGAAGAAAACAGAATGGTACTACGAACCTACCACAAAAGAATGGTGGATGGTTACAGTAGCGACTAACTCAAAAAAAATACCTACCTTACATATGCCCAAAGAGGCGAAAAAGACCAAAGCCATTGTCAACCGTATAGACCTAGCGAAAGACAATAAAAGGCTCTTATACGCGATTCTGGGGCTAACAGGAGTGCTTGGTATGATGGTTGGTTTGGTAGTGTTTTTGGTTGCTACATAATTATTCATAAATATAAAACGGTAGACAAAAAGAAAAAAGCGGATTCGGGAAACCTACTAAACCCGAACCCGCCTTGGGGATGCCCCTGCGATGGAACCTACTCGTCGCAGGGTGAAGATTCTATATGATTTACATAATCAGCAAAAATCTTCTGTTTGTCTAACATATTTTCGTCCTCACCCCAATAGTTACCGCGCAGCTTTTCCTCTGCGAGCGAGAACATTGGGTACTGTGGTTTAATCGCTTCTGCTACCGTGTTGGTGAACTTGGGAGTGCCTTTAGGCAGTTCTACTCCAAGCTCATTAGCAAGGTCGCGCAGCACCTTGTAGTTCTGGGCTGGCTTGTAGCCTTTTAATACTGTGTCTCCGCCCATCATCTCTTGCAGCTTTTTAGCTTCATCCAGAGACTCTAGGTACTTGGTGAGCAGAGTGTCTCCCTTGAAAAGAGCGCGAGCTTCTGCCATCTTCTTCCAGACGTTATCAGCTTCCTCGTACTCTTTGATGGTCGCAACTTCGGTGCTAATATCTGCTTCTTCTATTGCTTTTGCTAATTGAGCTTTGATGTGACCCCAAAGTCCAGTAGCATTTGCATTTGTCTGATACTTGCTTTGCTCTGAAATCTTGACTCCAATGAGCTTCACGCCATCAAGAAGATTTGCTTTCTCAATTTTCTCGACCAAGTGGTTGAAGCGGCAGGACGAGCGAGCGCAACCATCCTTGTCAATGTATTGGAATCTATCCAATAAAACATACACAACCTTTTCGTTAGCCAAGTCAACGGTTGCGGTATCCCAGTAGCTACTCTGTGGGTCGCTGTTCCACCTACCTGTGGAATGGTTGTTAGGGACAAACACTTTTGCACTAGACTTGGGGTTGTAGTTACTTCCACCGGAGGCAGCACCGTAGCGTCCATCAAGAACTGCATCTTGCAGAGTCGAGAGGACAACCATGTCCTTGTCGGTAAGACCAGCATCTTTGAGAATTTGTTTTTTCTGATTCTCTGTGGTTTGCTTGCGGAACGTGATGAGGTAAGGTCTGGCTCCTTCAGTCTCCACTTGGTAGACCATCTTGCTAACAACTCCACGACGATGACAATTATCGTTTAATATAATTTTTGTGTTTTCTTGAGCGCAGATATGAGGTCTAGCATTTGCTTGAACTTTAGAGTTCACTCTGTAACCCTTGTCATACTCATGCAGTTCCACAAGGTCATCGTACTTGCCATCGCTAGGCAATACTCTTGCCTTATCAAAGGAATCAATCTTCTGTCCTTTGTAAGTTAGATTCTTTTTGACAAAGTGATTTACTGGATATAGTTTGCCATGATAGGAAAACAATTCGTGACCCAGCATCTTCGCTTGCCAAAGCGTTTCGCAATTAGTGAAACTTTTTTCTACTTCTTTTGCAATTTCTTTTGCTGTTCTTTTTAATTCATTTGTAATGTTTTGAATTGTGAAGTCTGTATATTGTAGACCTTCACGACTAGCAGAAATCTCCACCTCTCCTAGCGGCATTTCAAGAAGCAAATTCGCGCAAGCGAGATTTGCCAACTCTGAATCTTCATCCTTTAATTTTAATTGGTCGGTATCAATCGGGTATCCTATGTTACCCATTACAACGACTGCATTACCACTACGGTGATAACTGTCGAGGTTGTTGTTGACGTACTTCCAACCATCACCGGAATAAAGAACGTCACTGTTCTCGTCGGCTAGTTGCTCACCGTTCACAATCGGTTTAGTTTTGAAGTAAGTGAAAACGGAGGTCGCCTTACTCTTAATCGAATCGACATCTTCAGCCCTAACGGGAATCACAATCTCTAAACCGTTCTCCTCATCAGTCTCTACGGAGCAGAGCAATGAAATCTGACCTACTTGAGTATCGTCAATGAAGGCGTTGTATGTATGCTTCGTGCCATCAATGTAAGAGTTAATAACGTAATTGTCACCGTAGGCAAAGGCAGACTTGGAACCAATTCCCAACATACCTGTTTGCTCGTTAGTGTTACGCTTGGTGGACTCACCATAGAAAGCGAAAATGTTTTGCACATCCTCATGGGAGAGTGCTGGGCCGAAATCGCGGCACTTAAACTCTAGGCTAAATTTAGAAGGGAGAGTAATCTCAATGGGACGTTCTGGACATCCAGCCTCAACATGAGCGTCAGCAGCATTAGTGGCATACTCACGGATAAAGGCAGTCTCCTTATCAGTATAGAGTTGGTTACGCAGCACGTTAAAGATGTGTGCTACTCCAGATTGTTTGATACCAAAGGATACGGAGTTTTGGATTCCTTCGGATTGTACGGTGCGGGTTTTTTCTTTAGCTATCATTCAGTAGGTTCTGTTTAGGTTCTCGTTAATGTTCCCTAATACTATCACCTACTTTGTTTTGTGTCAACTCTTTTTTTCTCATACGAATACCGTCTCTATATGCGCGTAATGTTTTAGGGCATACATTTTTAGAATCATAAGAGTTGCAACGTGTGTCGTGAAACCCATCACCGAACGCGCTAACATACCTCAATAGAGACATATCTATAATACGCGCACGCTTTTTCATATAGTCCATCATTAGATAAATCTTTACACCCAATTAAACCCTCAAGATTCATAATTATCCATAATTATCTTTTGCTTCAATAAATCAGCTTCTTTATAGTATCCAGCATTAGCAATAACAACAGGCGCATATAACCAGTTAATATAATCCCCATCTTTCTCTCTTACTATAATAACAGGCTCTATCGTGTGTGCCTTACTTATATCGTCCACGCATACATTACCCGCAAAGAAAGATTCAACCGCAACCGTCGCCGCTTCCATAGATACGTCTCTGTACCTATCTTTTTCAGTTACTTCTAAAACCACATCCTTGTGCCAATTCGCTGTTTGAATTGTAAATGTCTTGCTCATTGTGCCTACCAACAATATACAATACCCCTACATATAAGTCAATCTTATTTGGCCTTTTTGTATTCTTATTTGGCCTTTTTACTTTCGTATCTATAATTATTTATTGTGTAATAAAAAATATGGAACCTACTCTTGACTCTATTGCTGTCTCCAGCCTCAAAAACAACCTCAAAAAGATTGGTGACTTGACCGTAAAACTATGCGGAAGCTCTAACCCCAATCCAGACGTTAGGGCTAAAGCTCAAAAAATAAATAAACTCGCACATGAAATGTACGAGCTTTTAATAATGGAAGAAAACTCCAGAAGAAGCAGATTAAATATGTCCTGCTTCAATGAGGCTGGAATTAAAAGAGTCTAAATACTAGGGCCGCGTGGGGGCGACAAACTTTGTTGGATGTCTTTAAGCTGACCGTCTATTTTAGTTTCCAATTCTTCCTTTTGTTTTTCAAAGTCATCTAGCCTACCCGCTTGTGAAGAAGCGATTTCCATAGCTTTATTGTATAAAAACCTTCTATGTAAATTATCTTCAACCCCAGTAGCGTCAGACCATTTCATTCCAAGCACGGTGCAAAGAATCCAATTTACGTCCAATTCAGTAAGTGTTACCGGCCTAGTCTCCCCTTCCTTTTCTGTTGGAAACTCTACAACTGGGGGCCACTCTAATTCCATTAGTTGTTCTTCTAGTTCTTTTGGCATAATTTTATTTCCTTATCTTTTTTATTCCCTCATATATTATGAGTATGATAGACTCTATCCAATAATAAATATACATTATTACATTCAAATGTCAATTCCTAATTTATTCAAATTACTATGAAACTTATCAAACGGTACATCTGCGTAGGATAGCGCAAGATTATAACTATCCCAGTAGTCTCTGTGCTGCTCTTTATTTCCCTCCATCTCTCCATTAGCCATGATTGACGCGACAGAACAAATAGAAAATGCTGTGGCTTTTTGCATGGCTGAAAACTGCTCGTCGGACTTAACCAACTTCTCTTTACGCCATGTCTTATTTGCCTTTTTTACTTTCGCAATTACAATTACCTCGTCTTTATTTGCGTGACCGCACCCATCAACAAATATCTTATTTAACGTCTCATCATTCAAGTCGCAATCTCTTATTAAGAAGCGCACCATATCTCCATGACCTTTATACCTAATAGTTTTATAGCTGCAATTACTAAAGCCCCGACCCTTCATTGAATGAATAGAGTGAGAAGCACCCCCGCTGGTATAAAATGCTTCTACCTTTCCTAGCGACTCTGTTTCAAGCGTCTCTACCCCACTCATTCCTTTTACTGTTTTTATTTGGCCGTCCTCAAGTATAATGCAATCGTCTCTGTATTCGTTTATAAGGCCGTCCACTGACCAAGTGACCTTGTACCTTAATGGGTTGTCTGCGCTCTCAAGATAGTCAGGAAGTCCTCCAACCATCATTTCTACTGACGCTCCTTCGTTCACACCGATAAGCTCTTTACATCCCTGTTCTGCTAGTATGTTTACCAAACCTGGAGCCAAGCCTAAATCCGTAAACACTGGTTTAGTTGCGTGCTGGTTTGCGTGGTCATTTATGTTTTGAGATACGTCAACTCTACCACCTAAATCGCAATAACGGATTCCGTTATCAACGCAATACTTTCCCACTATTTCAGTTTGGTGATAAGGTAAGCTGCTAATGACTATATCTGGTTTAATTTGAGTCTCTATCCCTGTGCAAATATCCTCTGCGTCTTTAACTATAAAAAAATCATTTTTAGGAGTTTCTCCATCTATAAGGTTAACCTTAAATGGTATATTATTTGCGGCTTCTGGATTCGTATCCATACCCGTCACATGAAAGCCTAACTTATCCATCCCATAAGCTATGGCTGTACCCATCCTTCCAACTCCTAAAACTAATGCTCTCATAATTAAATTATTTCATATTTTATAAAAGAATCGTCGGGTTGAACCACCCAAACCAAATCTCCCCTGTTTAAGTATTTCGTTGGTTTAAGTTCGTATTCATTTTTTGTGTTAAGGGTTGCCACTGTCTCTGCGGTATGCTGAAGGTATTCTAGTTTTATTTTACCAGAAGCCTCCTGCGGCTCAGGCTCACCTTCGGGATGACAACCGCAACTATTACCACAGCACTCACTCATGTGTTATCCCTCAACCAGTCTCTTAATTCAGATTTACTTATTAGCTCTGTCATATAATTACTATATGCGTTAACTCTTCCTTCTTCCGCTTTATTTGGGTCTGTGACGCTCAAATTAGTTAATTGCGCTAGATACTCTATAGCGTGACACATCTCATGCACTACTAAATTAACAGCATCCGAACCTCCCCTTTCAATCATATCTTTATCTAAATATATAGTAATTGGAGGCTTCTCTATGAATGAGCCTTGTTGATCTGCTACTTGATAACTTACTTCGCTATCAAGTAATATTAAATTAATCTTTAAATAAGATAAATGGACATATTTAGGAAACGATACTTTCTTCTTACCCATTTATATTTCCTCGATTCTTTTTGACTTATCGTCTATCACTAAATCACAAGCTGGCTTAACGTACTTCCCTTTTGAGCCTGTAGATAAATCGTGGAACTTACAACCCCAAGACTCTAGCTGGTTCCAAGTAAAATCATAGTAACATCTACCTGACGCTTTTGATTTTTCTGAACCGCCCCTAGCAGTCCAGTAAATTACATACCAGCCCTCATCATAAAGTTTATTTATTTTAGCGATATTGTCTTTATTTGGCTCCGCTAAATCATAACGCCTTGTCTCTCCATAGAAACAAATCGTTTCGTCTATGTCAACCAACACGACTTGCTGCCCATCAGCTACAAATTGTTTTGACTCATGGAACTCTTGGTTTTGTGATGCTTCAGGATGTTCATTCATTTTCTTAAATATTAAGTCGTAGTTTTCTCTAAAAAGGGCTTGATTAACTGGCCTTGGTTTACTACCTTTTCCATTCATCTTTTGGGTTGTTGTCGGCCTGGCTTACAAGTCTGTTTGCATTTCTTTCTTGAGCCACCTTGACCTCTATACTTTTTTATTCCTTTGCTGCGGCGACTACAGCCCTGTCTAGTTTTCTTGCCTTTAGGCTTTTCGTATCCCAATGTATGCTTTACTGCCATGTTATTTCTTTCTTTTCTTTGCTGTCTTTGTCGTCTTTCGGGCTGTTTTTCTTACAGCTCTTTTCTTTGCCGCTTTTTTTACTGGTGTCATTTCTGGTAAAGTAGCTCTAACTTCATCTACCAAACTCAATTCAATAGCTTCGTCTGCGCTAATCCACCAATCTTTTCTATCCCAATTCTTTTTAATTTTTTGCTTTGTAAGTTTAGACCGAGAAGTAAAGATGTCAAGAATGCGCCCCTCTATTCGTTTTACAAACTCAACCTCGTCTTCCACTTCATAAGTCTTACCAAAAGCTCCGAAAGCCGCTCGATGAATCATAACCCAAGCTTGTCCACCAACCCATCTCGTATCGCCAGCCTGAAGAAGAATGCCAGCCATAGACGCAGCCATACCTAAAGTGCCTGTGGTTATGTGATGCCCTCTACTTCTTAAGTCTTGAATAAAATCAAACAATTCAAAACCGTCAATGATACTACCGCCGGGAGAAGAAAAGATTATTTCCATAGGGCATTTGGGATTAAGCCTAGACCACTGGGTTAGCTTCTTCATGCAATTAGTTACTGAATTTTTGCTTACCTCACCAGCGAACCTATAAAGATAATTCTCTTCATCGCTTGCTTTTTCTCTTTCCCTTTTTCTAAACTCGGCCCTAGCGTTTATTTCTTCAACCAACGCTTCCGCTTCAGCCTTTTTGGTTTCAGCTTCAATCTTTTTAGTTTCAGCTAAAGTTCTTGCAACATCCGCTGCAATTTCTTCGGGAGTTCTAGATGATGGTTCTTCGCTCATAATTTATTTTATTTAATTGTTGCTCCTATTTCAAATATCATTTCATGCCCTGCGGAAAAGTTAATTTATCCGCGTGGTTAACAGTCCAGCTTACTTCGTGAGTAACCGCTCTAAATGTCCTAGCCGCACTCGGAAATCCATTTCCAGACTTCTTAACGCCCCCGAAAGCAAGGTGAGATTCAGCAGCAATAGAGCCGCCATTCCAATATATCATACCAGCATCACACTCATCCCGCATAATCCTAGCTTTTCTGAAATCATTCGTTAAAATGCCTACGGCAAGACCGTATTCGGTATCATTATAAATATGAATGGCGTCTTCTATAGTATCAAAAGGGATAATGGCAACGTGAGGCCCAAAAACCTCTTGCCTTAAGTACCCCATATCACAATCTCTCCATTCAGATTTGTAAACCATAGGGGTAGAATAAAAAGCTCTCTCATTTACATGAGTATATACAGGCTTAAGTAAAACCTCTGCTTTCGGGTCAGATTGAACCAGTTCATTAAAGCGAACCACCTTTTCAAACCCCTGTTTGTTAATTATAGGGCCATAATATATATCATTATTTGGCGTAAGCTCTTCCCAAACCATGCCGTCTGGACAACCTGAAGTGCCTAAATTAGACTTAAATGGATTGCCAGTTTGAAGTTTAGAGGCTTTATCTACAAATTTATTACAGAACTCGTCATAAATACTTCTTTGAACAATCATCCGCCCAGAGGATACGCAGCGTTGACCAGATAGTTTAAACGCACTAGCAATAGACGCTTCAATAGCTAAATCTATTTCAACATCATCGAAAACAATACACGCAGATTTACTACCTAATTCGCAGGAGGTAGTTTTATGCCAAGATTCAGCAGCCACTTTACGAATATGTTGTCCGACGTCGGCACTACCAGTGAAACAAATATGATCGACATCATCGTGAACCAAAAGATTACCAGTAGTACCGTCGCCATGCACCAAATTAATGACCCCACGAGGGATACCAGCTTCCGCATAAATTTCAACAGCGGCTTGAGTTGACATAGGCGCGTCTTCACTTGGTTTAATTACTATTGTATTACCTTCTACTAAAGCTGGGGCTGCATTCCAAAACATACCTATTGCCAGCGGGAAGTTAAAAGGCGTAACTATAGCTATTACACCTTTTGGCTTCCGTAACATATAAGCATCTTTGTCCTCAATCTCTGAAGATACAGCTTCGCCATGACTATAGCGACCAGAACCAAAAGCAAACTGCGCCATATGTAAGGCCTCATTAACCTCTGCGATGCTTTCGTTGTAGTTTTTGCCCGTTTCGAGAGAAATAATTTTAGCTAATTTTTCTTTATCTCTTTCAATTATTTGAGCTACTTTGTTTAGATAATCTGAACGAACAAACCTACTTACTTTCCTCCATTTTCTGAAAGCTTTCCTAGCTGACAGCACGGCCTTGCTAACCTCACTTGGACCACTTGAAGGGAAAGCTCCTTGAGCCTTGCCTGTGGCTGGATTTATCTTTGTGTACATTTGGGAGGTAGCCCTCCACTCACCATTAATATAATTTCTACCTTCAAAGTCTCTCATGTTATTGTCCTTTAGTGCTTTCCATAAGTCCTTTGACGTTGACCTCGCAAAAGCCTTTACCTTTTCTACTAATGAGTTCATAGATTACTCCTGTAAGTTCTGACGGTTTAGTGAAGACTTGTTTAAGTCCTGGGCATTCCATAGGTTTATCCGAAAGAAACTCTGCGTACCCTTTTTCCTTCCACTCATTCATGGTAGCCTCAACGTCTTTAACTTGGTAAGCGATATGATGAATACCTCCTACTCCGCCGCGTTCTTTAACCCAATCCCCAACGATAGAGCCTTCTGGGCCATCGCTTACAAAAATTTCAGGAGGCGCGTGAAATTCGGCAGACTCGGTACTATCGTAAGGCTTTTTATCGTCTCTTAATTGTACGGGTACGTGAACGAGTCCATAATGAATCCATTTGGATGTATTTGTGGGTCTATCCTCTGGGGGAACGAGAGCAAGACAGTCAGCCTTGGAATCATCATCAAATTTTATTTGAAATTCGATTCCAATTTCATATCCCATGCATTTATTAAAAAATTCTGCTGTTTTATAACGATCTTTTGCACGGTAAGCGATGTGGTCAAGCCTCATACATAATGATACAAAAGAATAGGTTAGAATGCAAGTTTTTTATTTAGCAATGTAGGTTAATAAGGCTCCCAAAGCTGCTCCGACAGCTATAAGAATAAGAACAGATGTTGCAAATTCCATGCATGATATTACACTTTATAAATAAGTATAATTATCTTTTTCTTTGATGCTTTCTCTTCTCCCAAGGAATCCTAGCGTGCCAATGTAAATGATTAGGAATCTTTCTCTCCTGCATATCTATGTACCAGCGCGGCTCATCTTTATAGAATTCTTTCGCCACCTCAACCAGCTTCTCATACATCCTAAAGCGCAAATCCATATTAGAAAAGTCCATAGGATTAATGTGCTCTTTGGCGACCACCATTGGAACCTTACAGTTCATGCAGTCAAGAATCGTGAAATCATTGCACTCGTAGTATAATTTTGTTATCGTCTCGAGACGACACAATTCGCAATCTGGGTCTTTCATGCTTTATTCGAACCAGCCTCTTATATCGTTTTCGGTAGGTATACCGCTCACTCTCCCCTGCTCGACATTATTATCGTAAAGTATAAATGTTGGTACATTATTTACGTTATTAGCTATAGCTTCTTCTTGGTTTTTGTCTAAATCAATTACTTCTATATCAAAGTCTTCTTTAATTAACTTATTTATTGTAGGCTTAACCATTTTGCATGGGCCACACCAAGAGGCTGAATATACTTTTAGTTTTTTCATGCGAAATCTACCTTTGAATGATCTGTATAAGGTTTATCTGCGACCCAATGGATTTGTCTACCTGTATCCCCATTAAACCAATAGTGCGCTACTTGTATTTCTGTTTCCTTCCAAGCCTCTTCGATTGTATCTGCTCCATCAGCAATATCGAGAGTCCTCTTAACATAATAAATATCATAAATAGAATCTATAAGATTGGTGTCATCTTTAGCTCTGACATGCATATCAATAAAGTCTTGAGCTTCTTCAAGCGTTACAAAATGCAGTTTGCCTTCATCCATCCAACCAGCGTAAGGCATATACTTTTCTTCCTCAAAGGTCATGTATTCTCTCTGGTAAGCAAAGCTGCCTCTGGTGTTTTGACTGAATACCCATTCACCCTGCTCTCTCTCGTAGCAATAAACTCTGTAATCCCAATTATAACCAGTCTCTCCGACTTCACCCTTTTCGCCCTTGGGGTCTTGCTCTGGCTCTTCGTATTTGCAAGTAACTGTCCAAGTGGTTAACGCTCCCATTACTCCCGCTCTCTTGATGAAATCTCTTCGATTCATAGTTATATATTAACAGCTTCTTACTCTTTGGTCAAGTCATTTCTTATTTTTCTTCTCACACAACCTTTTAATTCTTTTATTTCTTTTTTAAGCTTAATTATTTCTCGCCGCAATTCTCTCTCACACATTAAAGCTCTATAATATCTTTTGCAAAGAGTGCTTGCGTAAGGCATAAAATCTTCCTCAAAACTTATCATACCATCGTTTTTAAGTGATTTAATAAACATCATGCCTTGGTCATAGCCGCCTCTGAACTCCTCTTTGCCGTCAATAACTACGACATAAGTAGAAGGTTTTGTGCTATGGTCCCAAAATTTTTTCATTAAACTCATCTCGGCCATCTCCTTCGACCTGAGTTTTCCTCGTCTTCTATACCTTCACTTTCCCCGTCGTCTCCTGTCGCTTCATTTGTTATTTGTTTTTTTAAATTAAATTTATCCATTAACCTAGATACTCCAATTATTTCAATACCCACTTGAGTATTTACTTCGTCTGTGTCTATTGATACCATACATCCATCTCCGTTATAAACCATAACTGCGCCGACTTGCCCTTGCGGTGGAGCTACATAAATATACATTGAATCAGAATCTTCATCGTAACTGATTCTGTTATCAAAATCGTACTCGTTATACTTTCCGTAATCGTCTTTATGCATGGTGTAGTCTATAAACTAATTCCGCAATAGCAATATCTTCGATAGCGACCCCAGTAGAATCAAACACTGATACGCCCTTGTCTAATTGCATGCTCTTATGATTTTTAAGAAGGTAGTTCATGGAGTTGACATCTAAATGAGGCCACTCATTATACTGTAGCTCTCCAGAATGAAGGGCTTGCATCGGGTCATCACAGATAATATTTGCGGAGCCATCAATCACATTCGTCATCAACTCTCGCTTGCCCACAGCGTCAGCGCCAACTGCATTAATATGACAGTTATTTGGAATATCAAGAACATCGAGATAAGCTTTAGTGGACGGGGTAAGGGTGGTAATGACGTCTGCATGTTTAACTGTTTCCTTTACTGATTTATTTCTGCCCCAAGCGTGGCAAAGGTTTTCTCTACCAAGCCAATTAAACATTTGCATCATGGAGCTTTCGTTCGCATCGTAAAGCTCTATGCTTAAGTTCATGTGGCTTTGACAAATCGCTTCATAAGCTTCGATGTGATATCTCCCCTGTAATCCGCAACCGATAATCGCAAACTCTTTTGCCTCTGGAGCGCAATACTTTGCGGCAATCGCAGAAGTGGCGGCAGTTCTATACGCGGTCAGGGTCGTACAATCCATAGCTAGTAATGGAACGCCTGTATATCTATCGTTTAGAATTAACGTGCCGATAGTCGTTGGTAAACTTCTACCCATGTGGTTGTCACCCTTTGGATTGTCTGGAAACACCCCAATCCACTTTACAGCAGCATAACCACCTAGAGCCGCTGGCATCGCTCTATAATCACCACGCGCACCCGCATTTAAATAAACCTTTGGAACCATTTCCGCTAACTCATCAACGAATGCGTCCTCAATAGCTTCTGCAATTTGATGCCACTTGTTTTCTAATAAGTCTTTAACTGTTAAATCATCTAAATATTTCATAGAATATATTCTTTATGACAAACTTTAAGTTCTTCCACTCTTTGAGTCGCCTTAATGTATAGGGCAACCACTGTTCTCCAAACGGTATGTATATTCTAACACGATATTGCTTTTGAAGCAAGCTTTTTTGTAAATCTCTTCGTATGCCATACAGCATCTCATAGTCAAAGTATTCAGGCTTGGGTATCAATTCCTCTATATCCTCCAACAACTCTTCGTCATGTGTGGCGATAGCTGGGTTTTTACTCTTACTTGAATAAAGCGTGGCGGCATAATGAAAGAAGTTAGAGCCAATAGAAAGCTCGTCTTGACAGGCTATGTCTTCGCTCTCCTTGTACGCCCCCTTAACTAATCTAACAGAAACATTATTATCTATTAATATCTTTAAGTCTTTTTCTGTTCTATATAGATTGGCTTGAATTGCAACTCCTACATTACCGTACTTTTTATTTAGGGATATAGCTTGGTTCCTAGTCGTTTCTGTAACCCTAGAATCCTCCATATCTAGTCTTATTGTGTGGCCATATACTTTAGCTAGTTTAGCTATCTTATTTAAATTCTGATATGAAATTACTGGATTGATTAATAATCCAAGTTGAGAAGGTTTAATTGAAATATTTATTTTCTTATTCCAATAGTGTTGTATTATTTTAATGTATTGATTGGTGGCTTTTTTGCAATCACTTTCTTTAGTGCTTAACTCGCCTAGGTAGTCTATAGAAACCTCGTAGCCTTGACTAATAAGTTTGTCTATCTTCGGTTTAGCTGAATCAAAGTCATGACCAGCTATAAACCTTTTCGCTAATGGATAAAGTATTTTCATTCATTATTATAAAAGTAATAAGCTGTATTTCCGTAGCTTCTATCTATATCTTCGGATGTCATTTGATCAGAAAGGACTTTTATTTTCGGTACGTTATCTTTATCGTAAGGCGTTATAAAGTCTGGGTTGTGCCATCTTAATAAGTTGTTGGGGGGTATACAAAAATTACCATCATCAAGAGATATCAAATGATAACACTTGCTGTCTTGGTCGTTTGAGTACCCAACGTTTAACTCATTTAAGTCTCCTTCGTAATCATCTATTGTAGTAATATATTTGCCGCTCCTCCATTTTTTATCTCTACAATGAACATCTACCCTTTTATTTTGTAAGAAGGCGAAGGTCGTAACTGATATATTATTTGATTGGCAATCCCAAGTTTGCAATAAGGACAATCTTTTTTCTTCGTCATAAGAAAGCGTATCAAAATCTTCTCTATGACAAAAAGCTGATATCGGCATCATCCAAAACATCGCTCCAAAATTAGATTGAAAATGAAAATGCATTGGTCTATTTAACATAGACTTGCAGCCGAAAATGTACCCTTCGGTGACGCCGCCATCGTCTTGAGGGAATATATATTTATTTCTTATATAACACTGAATATAGGGTAGATTGGCGTTTAATTGTGCCATGTTTTATATTACACAGTATACCTTTTATATCCCCACCAAGAATTCCTTAATACGTATTCTAAATGAGCCGCCTCTTTCCATTTGCCCTCACTCTTAAGAGATAGTATTTCTTTTTCTGTATTCCTAACTTTTCTGCAAAATTTCTTACGATTCTCGTAAGACACTATGTAGGGTGGTAATTTTATCTCTTTCATCCGGTTGGTTTTTCATGGATATCTGAAGGTTGTAACTCGTGAAACTCCCAATCTTGCTCTTGGGATTCGCTTCCGTCTCCATCGTTTTCTTGTTTTCCTTTACCGCCCTTCTTGCCTTTTCCCTCTCCTTCATTTTTGGTAAATTTGCCGGGTACAGGTTGTCCTTTTTTAAGTTTCCCCATTAAACCTTTTTGTATTTGCTCATGAAGGGCTCGGCTATATTTTAAACTATAAAGCCTTGGCTCAACCTTCTCTTTTCTATAGCCGAAAAACTTTGCAAGAAAATTATAATCAGACTCTTCTACTGATTCAGACAATATATAAATTCTACCTCTTGAATTGATAGATTTATTTGGCTCTTTAATGATCACCCAATGAATTAGCGCTTTTTCAGGCATATCATCCTCTAAAGCTGGCCACCCCAAGAACGTATGGATGCTAGTCCAAAAAATTACTGTGAACAAACAGAACACGCTGATGCAAGCAGTCTTAAAGTACCACTTGAGTTTGGATTCATTCAGCACCCAAAAACTCAGGCCACCAAATACTAACAATAAAATTGGTAATGCTATATTCATAATTATTTAAATTTTTCCTTTATCCACAAATAGGGCAGTTCGATTATAGTCTTTAAAAAATATAACACGCCCCAGAAAAAAAGCAGCAGTAAATCTTTGACTTTATCCATTATAGTAATAAGGGTATTTCTACACAGTCTCCTAAATTAAGTTCTCCTTTATAACTTACAAAAGCCATCGCGTACTCTATGGCTGTAATTACGAAATGCCACAGCAACACCCCTAAATATCCTGCGGTTACGATGGCCAAAATTTCCCAAGGCTCTCTATGTTCTTCTTGCATTTTTATCTTAAATTTTTCCTAACCCAAGGTTGCATTTTACCTGTCTTTGGGTCTAAATATAATGTCGGTCTACCGAATAAATATCCATTATTAAGATGGAACCTTCTAGTAAACAGTGGAACAGGCTGCACTTGTGGCTGCTGCGACTGCATCTGAGGTTGTTGCCAGTTCTGCTGTGGCTGGCTCTGCGGGAAGAACTGCTGTTGTGGTCGCTGAAAATTATTCTGAAACCCAAAAGCATTCGGTCTATGAAAATTTAATGGGTGGTTTGTATTATTTGGAAAGTTGAATCCATTATTAAATTGAGGTTGTTGGTACTGTGGCATTATCATGCCGCCACTGTTAAATGGGTTATAGGTCGGCCTCGCAATCTGACCGAAAGCGGCCACGCTAGTTAGTAGTAGTATTAGGAATTTCATTTTAATATCTTTGGTTCTATAACATTGTTGTTTACCACTCTAATTGGACGGCCTCCGTCTGCCATCAACTCTTTTCTTGAATCAATACCAATTAAATTAAATACTGTAGCTGCATAATTATCAACAGTGAATGGGTCGTCCTCTGGGAATGAGCCTGTTGGGTCAGACGTACCATGAATATATCCGCCCTTAACTCCGCCACCAGCCATAGAGATGCTAAATACTTGCGGCCAATGGTCACGACCAGCGTTACTATTAATCTTCGGCGTTCGACCAAATTCTGTGGTAACTAAAACTAACGTATCATCTAGCATGCCACGCTCATGTAAATCAGTAATTAAAGTAGCGTAAGCTTTATCGAACGGCTCAAGCTGACGATCCATATTATTTTTGATGTTACTATGATGATCCCAACCCCCATAAGTAAGTGAAACAAATCTAACCCCAGCCTCAACTAACCTGCGAGCCATTAAAAACCTTTGACCAGCAGCATTCATTCCGTACGCCGCCCTTACGTTCGCTGGCTCCTTATCAATCTCAAACGCCGCTCTAGCTTCTGGAGAGCTAATTAAATCGTATGCCTTTAAATAGAAGGAGTCCATCGCATCCAATTGATCATTCTTTTCTAATTTAGAGAAGCGATTGTCAATAATAGAACGCATCTTTTTGCGCTCCGCAAATCTTTCTACTGTCAGACCACTTGGTAAACTTAAGTCTCTGACAGAGAAATTTGGGCTTTCCGGATTCGACCCTAAACCAAATGGCCCGTATTTAAAGCTTAAATAACCCGCTCCACCGCTTCGAGACGGGCTTGGAATCGCAACATACGGTGGTAAGTCCTTACGACTACCAAGCTCCTTCGATACGACGCTGCCGATAGAAGGATATGTGATAGCAGGAGAGGGACGCCACCCAGTCATCATGTTATGCGTTCCTCGCTCATGCGCGGCTTCGCCATGAGTCATAGAACGAATGACTGTTATTTTGTCTGCGACTTTTGCTGTATGTTTTAAATTCTCTGAAAATCTTTCGCCAGTATTTGTTTTAACGGTTCCTAGTGGGCCTCTATACTCTTGTGCGGCTAAATATTTTGGGTCCCAAGATTCTTGGTGAGCCATGCCACCCGGCAAATAAATATTAATAATATTTTTAGCTTTACCCTCTTTACTTGGCGTCCAAATCTCTTTGGTAGCCTCAAGGTCTATAACGCTAACGCCAAAAGCGCTAACCGCACTAATTTCTATAAATTCTCTTCTATTCATATTAAAATGTCCCTGTACTTGGTAAATTATTAAACTTACGCTGAAAGTCTTTTTGTGTGTTTTTGGTAATCCAATTATAAAGCGTACTACTTCCATGCCCGTAACCATGCGGTAGCGGACGATAGTCTTTTGTTTGTATCTCTGGAGGGCTACCCCATTCCGCAGGAAATGGTTTACCGTTTGAGCTATAGTATACAGTTCGTTCGCACGTTGGGCAACAACATCCAACTAAAAAGAAAGTCAACCAAATCAGCACCATAGCCGATATTAATAATAGTATTTTTTTCATAACTTTAATAAATCTTTTAATTGACCCCAAGTGTCTTCTACTTCTTCATCCGTGTTAACAATATAGTGTGGGTTCCCAATCTCAAAATCTTCTACATGATAATCTTTTCTTAAATCTCTACTAGACTTCAAGAATACCTCAACGACTTTGTCTTGATTATTGTTCTTTAGCTCTCTCCTTAAATGTTCATAAGGGTTAACTAAACACATCACAACGTCCGATCCTTCTTTAACTGGGCGACCCTGAACTCCGTCTTCTTTTCTGCAATAAATTGCTAACCACTCTTCGCGCTCCCCTTTTTTATTTAAATATGTAGCTACTGCATTAGCGTTTTTGATATTCTCCTCTCGGCCTTCTCTGCCATAGTTTTTGTTGGTAAACATTTCTCTGAACTCATCCCCATCAATAATAAAAGGAGTATTAACTTCTTCAGCTAACAACTGACCTAAAGTTGTCTTGCCTGAAGCTGGTTGTCCGTACAATACGTAAATCATTGCAGTGAATTAACTAAATTAGCAGGTAGTTCATTGATGTCAACTATTTGACCTGTTTCGTCTGTTACAAATCTGAACGCCGTAATCTCTTCCCCCGTAGTCTCAAAAGTTTTCTCTTTAACAACTATTTCTTTAAAGGGTTTTATTTTTATAAGCTTAATGGTAGCCTTGACTGGTTCTTCATCCTTTTTTGAGTAAACATGAACTGTCACAACATTTTCGCCTTGCGTTACGCCTCTAAAAGAAACTATCTCTTCGTGAAACTCTACTATGACTCCTCCCTCTTCGGGTAACGAATTATTTCTAGCTCCAAGCGCGTCATGATCTAAACTTATTAAGCTACCCGCGCCACCCTCGCGCCTATTAAAGCAAACTAAATGCCCAGAAGCAGAGCGAACGTACAAATCTAAATCATCTTGGCTTTTACTATCCCAAGTTAATATAACTTCATAAATTACATTTGGAGGACGCATTTTTGTTTTCTCCTCCTCAGTCTTTAAAAGAAAAAGAATTGCTATCAACATACACAGGCAGCAAAACAAGGTATCGATAAAAGGTCTAAATGTAAAATATTTGCGCTTCATTTTTTAATCTTACAAATTAAATAAGTTATTAGTACTGGCAACCCAAATAGGACTGTCAATAGGCTGGGGTGAGGCTCTCCGCAAAGACCCGTTGCATGCCTAAGGAATTCAATCATCTTTCTCTGGCTGTTCCTCTAGTTTAAATTTCAAAATCATAAGTTGGACTTGTAAAGGTAAACTAAAAACAATTCCGCAGATGGTAGTGTAAAACGCGGTATTCAAGCCCTCTTTTAGCCCTGATACTACTTGAGCAACTGGAGCCGTCTCTGAAAGGTTTGTTGTGGTCGCTACGCATAAGCCGAAAATAGTTCCGAGCAGACCTAAAGAAAAGAAGTGCTCGGCAGCAAACCATCCTAAGTCCGCTCTTTTAAATAGGTAATCAACAGCATCATCTTTTCTTTTGCTATTTATTTTATCTGATAAATAACATAACCTACCTACATAAGCGGAAACGATCACATATAAAACCATAATTAAAATTGTGATGTGTGAAACATCATTCTTGACCATTAAAGAAATGGCCCCTTTCTGCTCCGCAAAGAAAAGCGCGGTCAACACCAACGCGTTCAGCAAAAACCATTTTGTAAAAGTCGTCATATTTTTCATGTTAATTATTCCAATACGTTTTTATATCTTGTAGTCCTACTTCTCCCAAGTACCAAATCTGACAACTAAACTTTCCTAACTCTGGCCAATCCATAACATTCTGAATCATAAACACCTCGTTATAAACGTATTTGTTATCATTAAGAGTTGTAATTATACACTCCAACCTAGTTCTTCCGTCTTCGGTGAGTTTTACTATCACCTCTGGTTTTACGTTTAAAAGTCCACCTACGACTCTAGCTACATATTTATTATTTGTGGCTGGGTTTTTAGTCATCTTTATTGATTCTAAATCCGCACCCTTTTCCGCCACACCGCTTAATAATAAGTGGTATACGTATTTATCGTGAAAACCGTCTAATTTACTGTAGAAGGACTCTTCGGCATCCGAATTGTAGATGAATTGTTCTGCCATTTTTCTTTAGCCCTTCCCGCTATCAAAAGCCTTCTTTTTAGCTTGGTCTTTTCAGATTCCAAGCTACTTATTTTAGACTCCATCTGGGAAATTCTCCATTTTAATACGTTACACATTGTAATTAATTATATTTATCTTTTGTGACGATTCCAGTTTCTACCGCTTTCGTAATAGTCTGTATAAGAGCATTTCCCTTCGACTTTCGGGTAAGAGCGTGGGCGAACACAAGCGTCCATTTCTGCCTGTCTTTTTCGGCATATTTTAAGCTGTTTTTCTCCATCTATGTGTTTTTCAGCCCAACCTTCTTTAACGCTAAAGAAGCCTGCTGCTTTTACGAATAACTTAAATAAAAAAAATCTCATTTTTACTTACTACCTTCTCTCTTCCTTCTTCTCTCTATCCATACTCTTCTGACGTCTTCCTTTTGGGCGTTAAGCCAATTACAGTCCGGTGCTGGTTTGGCGCACCCCACGCATATTAACTCTTCCCAGAACTTCTCCCAACTTTTATCTACCGTAGTGGTCGTACTTGTTATGCGCGGTTCACTGGGATACCTAAGGTGAATTCTACTGCTTACATCCCTCATAAATAATGGCGGATCATTTTCGTAAGCCGCCATTAAAGGAGAGCAAAAAAGCAAAAGAATTATTTTAAATTTCATTTTTTAGCCTTAACTTTTTTCTTCGCCTTCTTTTTTGGCGCTTTCTTTGACGCTTTCTTTGGCGCGGCCTTTTTGGAGTCCCTGAACTCCCTCCATTTGTGTTTTGGACAATACTTCCAGCCTTCTTCGAGAAGATCAAGAATAGCCTCGACTTCATTGCGTTTTTTATCTGGGACTCTCACTACTTTGTCTCCTTTCTTATTTATTAAGCATTTCATATTTATTTACTTTTGTACCATCTACTGCTAAAATATCCATCCTCGTAATGAGGGTGGGTTTGTGCGCTATTTTCGTTTACGTCTTGCTCGCAAAATTCGCAAGCCGTATCTAAATCGTAACCAAATTTATCAAACTCCATTCCTAACTGTATGCATCCATGAAAGGAGCATTTTGTTACATGTTTCGATTCCCCATCCGCCCATTCAAACCAGTGTTCACCATCACGTTTGTAGTAGTTATATGTTTTCTTCATCTAGTATATTTAAACTATATCAGACACTTAAAATTTAATCAAGACTATTTTCTGAAATTTCTTGGCAGCATTTTATAATTTATACAGTTATTTGGAGATACCATGCCCATAAGCACTCCCGCTGCGGTTTTAGCTGCCTTGTGTCTCATTTCCCAAAAAGACTCTACGCTATAAAACCCACAGTGAGGAGTCACAATTAGGTTCGGCGTTTCTCCATCTTCTTTAGATTGTAGCGGCTCATTTTCAATTACGTCTAAAGCTGCGCCAGCAATCTTGCTCTTTCTTAACGCAGCGAATAGGTCTTCCTTTTTAATTATCGGGCCTCTAGCCGTGTTAATAATGAATGCATTTGACCTCATTTTATGTAGCTGTTTTTCAGAAATCATATGATGCGTCTCCTTAGTTAAAGGACAATTAATTGAAATAACATCCATGTTAGATAATACGTCATTTAAATTTTTACATCTATGAATACTCAAAGACTTATCTACTCCATCTGGAAGATATGGGTCATAAAAATGCACGTTAAAACCTAGAGCTTTTGCTTTTAAAGCTACAGATGTTCCAATTCTTCCTAATCCAATTACTCCAAAATGGAGTTCACTGAATCTTCTAATCTTATTTTTGTTCTGAACATCCCAACCTAAATTCTTACAGTGCTCATGGTTAGGTATTATTTGGCGGCATAAGGCTAGGGCTAAAGCTATAGATTGGTCGGCTACCTCGTCCGTACCGTAATCTGGCACATTGTAAACTGGAATATCGCTACATGTAGCCGCTGGTATATCAACCGTATCGAAACCTGTTCCGTTCCTCACGATACACTTACAGTCTTCAAGTTTATGTATCACTTCTTGAGGCATTCTTGTGTTATGCCACAATAAAATTGCGTCAGCTTTTAAAACTTGCCCCTTCCAATCTTCTTCCGTGTCACAAAGAAAATATTTTACATGAGCAAATTTGCCGACAGCTTCTTTTTCCACTTTACATTTCTTATCACCCCTTGGTTCGGGCTTCCAATCTACTACTGCTACTAAAGGTTTCTTCATAACCAACTTATCCATCCATAAATATTCATTATTAAAATTATCAAAGACATAACCATCGTGGAGTAAGCTTTCTTATGGTAAGAGTATGCAGTTATCATTCCGTTACCAAGTATCCAGATAGGCCAACAATATACAATATGATTAGCGTTAAGGCTATAACCAACCACAACGTAGACAGCCCCGCTCCAGCCGATTGACTCCCAAATTTTATCATTTCCTTTCGGAGTTATACTGCTCCCAGAATTTTCTGTCCTTTTCTTTATCTTCATTACTCATAAATCCACATTTTAAACAAATCGTATACCTTTTAATCGCGTTGCATTCTGGGCATAGCTTGTGCTTTACAGTCTTTGACTTTCTGGGCTTTCGGGTAGGCATTTCTTCTCAAAACAATAATAACACTTTAACAAGTCTTTGTCTATCCCTAATTTCTCTCGCGCTCCTTGAACTTTATAATCTAAAAGTTTGTGAAAATCTACTTTTGATAAATCTGTGGGGCATTTTTCTCCCGCCATAACCCCAGCGTAAAAAACAAACCTTTCTTCCTCTCCGAATTTGTAGCCTTCTGGGTATAAATATTTAGAAATAAACATAAATAAATTTCTGCGCCATCTCTTCATTTTTTTAGAGGAACCCATTGTATAACCGATTACGAACGCCTCATCTTTAACTAGAAGGCCTCTCCCCAACAAAACGTGAATACAATCATGAGAGAATAAGTCTACTGCGCCACCAAAAAATCGCGCGATTGCATACTTTGGGTTTTCAGTAAGTTTAATAACTAGAGGCACATCATCTTGCGATAACTTAAAGCCTTGCATGCCATCTAGGACTTTATAAAGAAAAGAAGAGCCTCTCCCTAAGGGATGATGCCACTTTTCTGCTAAACGAAACTGCTCTTCTTGGCTAATCATTTTTTATAAAATGCCTCGTTGCTAGGCCCGTAGCTATAAGCAGACCCGTAATTAAAAAAGCTCCCCCCCAATTAAAGCCCCTTTTGCCGTCTAGTTGGTCGTCTGTAAATATAGGATTTCCATTTTCATCGACCTCAACTTCTTGAATATTTGGTACGGAAGGAAAATCTTCTTCTGGTTCACCTTTGAAAAAGTCTTTGATAGTTCCGCAGCCAACACTTACCCAAGCAATGACTAATGATATAATTATTATGCGTTTCATATTTATCCTTATTTAGCGTGGTTTCTAGCGTACTTCATGGTGTTAAAATCGTTCTTTGGTTGTAGTGTATAATT